>Ga0315309_1000033_pt1 | contig 82254 bp, 82 predicted proteins | sample TDP4_MG_FD_203080 | JGI IMG/M metagenome (GOLD analysis project Ga0315309, IMG submission 203080) | Freshwater sediment microbial communities from Lake Towuti, South Sulawesi, Indonesia - TDP4 | ecosystem: Environmental > Aquatic > Freshwater > Lake > Sediment | place: Indonesia: South Sulawesi... | reverse complement strand
GCTAGTTAAGACGGACCCGGCTGGCAACATGCAGTGGAGCCAAACCTACGGAGGAGCAAAGGATGAGGAAGCCTATTGTGTGATTGAGATAGTTTCGAAAAAGCAAAAGACGCCTGACGCGGGATACGTCCTGGCTGGTGGCACAGGCTCTTTTGGTGCTGGTGGCTACGACTTCTACCTAGTTAAGACGGACCCGGCTGGCAACATGCAGTGGAGCCAAACCTACGGAGGAGCAGGATACGACGAAGCCCATTCTGTAGTTCAGACGAGCGACGGCGGATACGCCTTAGCAGGCAGCACAGGCTCTTTTGGTGTTAGTGGCAGTGATTTCTGGCTAGTTAAGACAGATTCCGCTGGCAAAATGCAATGGAACAAAACCTACGGAGGAGAAAAGTATGACGAAGGCCATTCCGGGGTTCAGACGAGCGACGGCGGATACGCCTTAGCCGGTGGCACAAGCTCTTTTGGTGCTGGTGGCTACGACTTCTGGTTGGTCAAGACCGACTCAGCTGGCAACATGCAATGGAACAAACCATACGGCGGGGGACCAAAGGGCTAATTGAAGAGCCCACTTGGATTTAGGGCGACATCAATATGGGCCGCGGAGTCGACGAAAAAGACTTGCACATACTTAGCCGAAACTACGGCAAAACCTTCAGCCTACTCAGCCTAAGCAGCGTCATAGCCATAGCGGGCATGCAAACATGCAAAACACGAGAACAACCAAAACCTTCTCTTTTTTTTCTTCACCAACACAGGTTTTTCAGTTTTGAAACATTGAGTTTTTCAAAACTCAATGTTACTCAACATAACTAAAAGAGGGTGCGCAGGATAAAGTCCTGCCATGCTCTCTTTATGTTTTTTGATACATTGAAACAATCTATGTTTAAAGTGAAACTTATCTGTTCAAGGCTTTTCTCTAAAGTAGTGGTTGTTTTTGAGGCTTTGGGGCGCGCAGCCTTAGAGTACATGAACAAAGACTAGAATCTTGTAGGTTGAGTGAAGGATCTCGCGATTAAATGAAAGTGACGCATAGAATATAATTCCAAAAGGCTGAAATATCTAGGCATTCAGTCGTATAGTGCTGAAAACTAGGAGAGAAAGAGAGTGAAATTAAGCATATTTGCGAGGATGACATTATCTATCTCGTTAGCAGTGTTTCTAATGACCTCAGTGGCTTCAACTTCTTCTGGGATGATTGACAGCGATCTGAAACTTCCAGAAAAAGAGTGGGTTGACGGCACCTACATGAGAAACTGGAAGACCAAAACAATGGATTCATACCCTAGCTCTTCGATTAACAGCGGTCTCAGCGACGCCTATCCTCCAGAAAACATGAACCTCACGGTTTCAGATTTCGGACTCAACATTGACTATAATCAAACCTTCCGTTGGGTAATGACCGGAGAACACTGCTACATATATGTGGCCTACGACTTAGCGGCTCCGTACTATAATTACTATGATGCTTCAAACGACCAATACGTGTTTGTGAATCCAAACTACCCCACTGGCGCTTGGTCTACTGAAGACAGAATCTCCACTGCGCAATTGAAATACCTCATGGATGAGTTTGACAACAGCATCTACCCAAAAATGACAAGCATCTTTGGATTCCCCAACGAGAGGCCTGCTGGAGAAACAAAAATTTACATTCTCATAATGAACATTCGTGACGAATCCTACTATGATTCAACAATCGAGTGGTATGTTGCCGGATACTTTTCTTGGGGTGAAGATGCAGTGGCCAACAAAAACATGATCCACATAGATTCATTTGATTGGACCAACAGGATAGGCCCCGATGTGGCAAGACCCTATGTTTACGAGAGCACATTTACGCATGAATTCGAACACTTGATCCACAACGACATTGACGCTGGCGAAGAATCTTGGGTTGACGAAGGACTAGCCGACCTAGCCAGTTACTTCTGCGGCTACGGCCACGAGACAGGACATATAGCCTATTATCTGGTCTATCACCCATTTGTGTCTCTGACGTTCTTCGGCGGCGGCCTTGAAAACTATGGAGCAAGCTATCTGTTTCAGCTGTACTTGTATGAAAAATTCGGTGGCCAAAAGTTCATCGTGGACCTTGTTCACAACCAGCTTCACGGCATCGAAGGAATAGAAGACACCTTAAAGGCTCATGGATACATGATCAGTTTTGAACAGATATTCCAAAACTGGGCCATCGCAAACTACATAGATGACTTATCTTTTGGTGACGGCGAATACGGCTACTTAACCTTAGACATTCCTTCCAAGGATACGTTGGGCTATTCAATCGAATACGCCCTACACAATTACTGGCAAGGACGGGAATTCAACCGTGGAACCTACATGGAATCTTCTATGTGGTACGGAGCAGCCCCACAGCCATACACTGCGCAATACTGGAATTTTGCATTCACTCCAGTCTTGCAAGAAGCCAGCTTCCAATGTGGAGGAGATGAATTTTCGGGAGTACCCGCCTACAGTGGTGATTATCACTGGTATGCTGGCATGGGCAACTGGGTTTGGCGGAAACTGGGTCAAACCTTTTCAATCCCAATGAGCGGCGCAAAGCTGGATTTCTGGACCTACTACGAGATCGAAACAGATTGGGACTACGCTTACGTGGAAGTACATGACCTGACAACCGACACATGGACAACGCTTCCAGGGCTTAAAACAACCACAACCCTACCTCACGTACAAGATAATCCAAACACTCCAGCTGACAGAGAGCCTGGACACTATTTCGATCAGGGTAAATGGAACGCCCTAACCGGATTCAGCAACGGATACTACCAAGAACAAATGGATCTATCCGCCTTTGCCGGTCACAACATAGAGTTGAACTTCGTCTATTGGACCGATGGAGCATACAATGAACAGGGCATCTACATCGATGACATCTCTATTCCTGAACTCGGATTCTTTGACGATGTTGAAGCTGGCACGGACGGCTGGACAACAGATGGCTGGATAAGAACCAAGCAAACAGATTGGCCCAACAACTGGGAAGGCGCAGTCATAGACCTAACACTGCCTGGAACAACACTCCCTGGTTATAGAAACCCAAGCTTCCGCACTAAAATACGCTATAGCAAAATGATCCCCTTCGAACAGGCACTGCTGAAAAACGTCTGGACAATTACAGATGGATCGCTAACAATTTCAGCAAAAGACGTATACAACAGGGGACGAGAACACATATTCGTCGCCATCTTCTGGAACGCAGTGCCCCACATACTCCGCGGAGACTACTGGTTCCAAGCCAATTAGCAAACAAACAAGCACAACAAACATCCTCCCATTTTTTTAGTTTGACTTGCCAGCACCGGTGCAAATCGCTGAGCAACCTTACAATTTTTAATGTTGAAAAAGCGGCAAGTTTGAAGAGACATCATCACAAGAGACAAAAATGGAACACTTAGCCTAGCCTAAACCATTTCAAAACAACTCATCATTTCCATTAATATAAGCAAATTTCAAAGAGTTTTGCCATGCTGCTCGTTACTATATCGGACTCGGTGCCTCTACTGCCAAGTAGCTAGCCAAACCTAATATCGTCATCCAAAAGTAACAAAACAAATTGTCTTAATATTTCGCCTATTAATAGGATACTAGGATATTAGAAAGATATGGTGCAACTTTAACCTTAGGCTCTGGAAAAGACTGTTTTTGTTTATGCTTGGTATTCGTATTCAATGAAAACATAAAGAAAAAAGAGTTGTTGTGCGTTCAAGCTGTTTTTGAAGCTAGTTGCTGTTCTCTTTTCTTCACTTCGTTGTAGAGGTATTCAAACCAGTGAAAGTAATATGGATCATTGCGTTGTTTTCTGTAACCTTCTATTATAGGCTGCACTTTTCTCCATACTGCCCCTACGTCAATAGGTCCAGAACTGTGTCAATGTCTACAAGTTTTCTGTCTAGAAGAACTCCTATTCCTTCATGGAACTGACCAAGCATAAAAAATGCTGCTTGTTCTGGCTTTTCGGAGTATTCTGAACCATACTTCTCTACAAAGTCAATTTTAAAATATTGTGAAGACAGAGATTATGACTGTAGGCATGTCTGATCGTACCACAAAGATCTTATCGTCTCGAAACCAACATAAGAATAGTGCACCACGAACTGGAAACGTGAAACAGAACATGAGCGTAGAAATCGAAAACCTGAAAAAAGACGCTCACATGCGTACCTTCACAGACACAAACATGACCATCTGGTGGATAATCGTTTACCTCCTACCCATAATTGCTAGCGTTATCTGGACTGTGGTGTTCGTGTCCGTCCTAATCTCATATATCATCTCCCTCGTACAACTCCCCCCAACCCCAAGCGAACTACCTCCATTCCCATGGACCCCATTGCTCTCAGCAGCCACAGCAGGCCTATACTTGGCAGTGATAGCTAGCTTCATCCTGTTCATCATACTCACATACAGACTCGTAAAAAGGCGCAACCATCATTTCAGAAGACAAATCCTTCTATTCGAAGACATAACAGCAACGATCAAAAAAACAATGACGAAGAGAGGGGTCGACGCCGAATTCGACCTGGGATCCCTAGACAGAACTCTCAGAGAAATAAAAGCAGAGGAAACCGAATCCGAGAAAAGCGCAATGCTCTGGGCCATTCTGGCTCCATTCAACGGCCTCGCACTATTATACGTCTGGTACTTCCTCATGAAAGACTTCAGCAAACACGAAAGAAGAGAAGATACATTCTGGACAGAAATAAGCAAGATACTCAGCAAGGCCGGAATCAAACTCGAAGTGCCAACCAGAACAGACCCGTTGCTCGAGAGAAGCTTCGCCCTCTACCTTATTCTAACGATAATAACAGCCGGCCTCTTCGGAATATACTGGCTCTACACATTGCTGAAGGACCCAAACGTACACTTCGAATACCACACAAAAATGGAGGACCAGATACTACCCATCTTGGAAAACAGTCTTGCCTAACAGACTCAAAATCCCCTTTCTTTTGCCTTACAGCCCAAGCAAACGAGGCGTAACATAAGTTTCAACAAAAGCTGCGATCACAAAAAGCACCACCGAAGCCGCAGCCAAAACAACAGCGTCCTTTACGCCAAGTTTGAGCTTGACCACATTCACTTTTTCTCCAGTCACTTTGGCCATAATCGCCTCAACAGTTGTAACGTGCCAGCGAATTATAGAAGCAAATTCAAGAATAAACGCAGGTATCTCAAAGATCCCGTGCGGCACTAGGCCCAGAATGGGATAGGCAACTCCTCGGTGAATTCCGACAACACTTGCCACCACCCCTATTAAGATGCCATTCAACAGAAGCTCAATACCCAAAACCAATGTGCCAAGCAGAGGCACCCAAACAAGCATGCGAATTGGATTCCAGAAATGACCTATGTTGTTGAAAAGAATGTAGAAATAGAGAGTCTCAGTGTAAGGGGGCGGAATAACAATGTACCGTCTTTCCTGCTCACTAAAGGACTCAAACATGTCCGCAAGCTCTGGACTGTAAGAAAACGCAAAAACAGTGACAACAATCGAGACTGATATGACTCCCGCAAAGGTCAACGTTATCGCTCTGATAGCCGTTTTATTACGTTGAATATTGGAAGCAAATGCCCCCCAGATCCTCGCCAAAAACGACTTTTGACTCAGAGCAAGGTCCCCCACACACTAAACAGCTACCAACGAATAAAACCTTGCCAAAGGTTTAGGATGCCCCTACATAAGGTTGGATAGCGCGCGAGGTGTGCTTTACATGAAGTTGTCAATTCCAGAGTGTAGCCCTCCCATAGTTGTAGCGCGTATTTAAAATTTCAGATTTGAAGTGCATGGGGATATTAGGTACATATACACAACAGTGTTTTCGTCATGTTAAGTGATTGAATAAAATGCTATAGGCTCTTGTCAAACTAGGAGCAGAGTGATTTGCCGAATAAGTTCAATGATAAATGGGGAGAAAGTGAGGGCTCTGAGCCTTTCGGTTCGAAGGTTAAGAACTCTATTCGTTCTCCCAGTCGGTTGAAGCCACGCTTAGACCACGCGATCCAGCGTTTAGAAGGCCAAATCCAAAGACTCGACCAAACCAGCAACCGCTTATCAGAACGTGACAAATCCCTATTCGCTAAAGTTGTCGAGGCTTATTCCAAACATGATCAGCAACATGCTAACGCCTTTGCTAATGAGCTAACTGAGATACGAAAAACCGAAAAAACCGTGATTAATGCAAGACTTGCCTTAGAACAGATTGTTCTAAGATTGAAGACAGTCACAGAACTTGGAGATATGGTGTTCACCCTTGGACCTATCATCCGTGTACTCGGCAGCGTCAGGAAAGCAATAACGGGTGTCTTGCCTGATACAGGAAGGGAACTTGAACAAATCGGAACAGAACTCAACGGAATAATCGGAGACGCCGGACAAACCACGGGATTCACACTAGACTTTGCTACATCAAGCGGAGAAGCGCAGAAAATACTGGCTGAAGCAGCAACAATAGCCGAAGAACGAGCAAAAGAGAAATTTCCAGAGTTGCCCACGGTAAGCCAAAGACCTAAAACTCAAACATAGCAAATGCGCGAATAATTCGTCAGGATTTCGCATTTCTAGTCACGTTACCTCTCTCAAAACCACTCTCGACTCTTTAGATGGAGCGCGCGCTTATCTTTCAATTACAATCATATCATTGGGAATTTTGCCCAGAACTTTCGCCTGTTTTTCGGTGAAGATTAAGGTATTGATTTGATATGATACTCCAGTTTTGTGTGGAAGATAGAAATTGCTCTCGAAATTGACAACCGTTCCCGGGACAAACAGCTGATCTCCAGCGTCAAATTCCACGTCATAAACGAATTGACAAACCCAGTCAGGAGGAAAAGCAATTCCAAGTTCATAGCCGCCGAACCACCATTTGTCTTGCGCAATTCCAGCCTTTTGATAATACGCCTTCATCTTTTGGTTAAATTCGGCGACCGGTAGATTTGGTCTGATCAATTCGCCTATTAAATCAAAAGCTCTGGCTGACAACTCAACAACCCTTGCCACGTCGGGATTTGGTTTCCCCATGGAAAAGGTTCGCGCCATATCGGCGTGATATCGATTAAACACGCCGCAGACATCAATGTTAACAACTTCGCCTTTCTCAATTTTCTTTCGGCTCGCCAATGCGTGCAAACAGGCACACTTAGGTCCAGATGTAACCAGAACAGGTAGCGCAGGGTTTTCACCACCTGCCTTTGCCATAGCATTAACGATTTCTCCATAAACATCAAGCTCAGTCATGCCTGGCCTCATTGATTCCATTGCTGCCTTAATGCCAACCTCGGCGATTTCATTTGCTTTTTCTGTATAAGCAATCTCTTGAGGAGACTTGACGGCGCGGACCTCCCTTACCACGTCTGTTCCGTCAACTACTTTACAGCCTTCCTTTTCCAATTCTTTCTGAAACATTTCACTGACCGCTCGATTTGGCCGGTAGCTCCACATTTCGAGGCCCACGGTTCCTGGGAGCCATCTTTCCTTCTTCAGTTCTTGCACTATCCAAGAAGGCATGCCCGTTGTTTCAGCGGTCTGTCGGTATATTCGAGTATCTTCAGATATGCTCGTGTACCGAGCTAGGACCTCTTCCTCTTCTGTGTCAAAGTGTATGAATTTGTCATGATCTGCGTGAATGGCGATTCCGCTGGCAGGCGGCCATATCTTGGGGCTTTGAGACTGATACCATTCTGCTTGATATCCGCTTATGTAGAAGAGATTCTCTGGAGCTGATAGATAGAGAAGATCTATTTTCTCTCGAGTCATGACCTCTTGGACGCGACTCAGCCGTTTCAGGTACTCATTTATGGAAAATGGAACCTCTTTCGGCGGCGAGCTATATTTAAGAACCATTTGCTTGGAGCTAAGTTTGCGTTGCATATTCATCTAATCCTCCATGCGGCTTGACTCTAAAACTCCTCTCGTCCACTAACAACGGCAGATTGACCATAAATAACTTGTGTTGCATGGGTGAAAACATATTAATCAGCCAACGGCTTGCTTAACTACACAAAGCCCACAAAATAGAGCATGTTAGGAGACAGTGCCATGAAGATCCACAGAGTGGCAGTCCTTGCAGGAGACGGCATCGGACCTGAGGTGGTGGACGCATGCGTCAAAGTACTGAAGGCAGCGGAGAAAAAGTCTGGAACCTATAAACTTGACCTAGTCTGGGGAGAAGCAGGATTCAACTGCATCTCCAAGCATGGAACAAATTTGCCGCCTTCAACCATTGAAATGTTGAAAACAACCGAAGCTTGTTTGAAAGGCCCCATGACCACGCCTGAAACGCCTGATGCTCCACCAAGCGTTGCTCTCCAAATCAGAAAATTGTTCAACTTATACGCAAATGTTAGGCCTTGCTCTTCCCTGCCCCATGTGCCCTCTCTGAAACCTAACATTGACCTAATAATTGTGCGAGAGAACACTGAAGGCCTATATTCCAACATAGAATTCGACATAAGTGAGGACATGGCGGTGGCCATGCGTGTCATCAGCAGAGAAGCCAGCGAAAGAATAGCTCGATTCGCCTTCAAACTCGCAGCTCAGAGAAGAAAGCATCTTTCGTACGTTCACAAGGCGAACATTCTGAGACGCACAGATGGAATCTTCAACCAAGCTGTGTTGCACGTAGCCAAAGAGTTTCCAGAGGTAACCGTTGACAACTATCACATAGACGCCATGGCGATGCAGCTCATCAAACAACCTGAAGCCTTCGACGTAATAGTTACAACAAACCTTTTCGGTGACATACTATCCGACGAAGCAGCACAACTCGTTGGCGGACTCGGACTGACTGCAGGCGCAAACATCGGCGAGAACTACGCCATGTTCGAGCCTGTGCATGGTTCAGCGCCCAAATACACTGGACAAAATAAGGTTAATCCCATCGCCACAATATTTGCTGGGCAAATGCTCCTCGAATATCTAGGCGAAAAAGACTCAGCGAACACTGTGAAGAAAGCTGTTTTTGACGCCTTAAGGGAGGGCAAAGTGTTAACCTACGACTTGGGCGGAAATGCAAAAACAAGCGAAGTGGCTGAAGCAATCGCGGCAAAGATAGGACACTGATGTTACGGTTGTGCGTCAAGGAAGAGTAGAGTATTAAAAATTTTGTTGAAACGTGCAGTTATTTATAGGATTTTACAATTTCTATATTGGCAAACTGACGGTGTTTGATATGAAGAAATACGATTTGATAGTGATAGGCTCAGGCTCCGCTATGAATATTGTGAACACCGTGATTCAAGACAATCCGCACATAAAAGTTGCCGTCATAGATAAGGATGAACCTGGCGGAATTTGTCTAACACGAGGCTGTATACCGTCAAAAATTTTGATTTACCCTGCTGAACTGGTGAGAACAATAGAAAGAGCAGGGATATTTGGCATAGACGTTGAAGTTAAGAAAATAGATTTTGGAAAGATCATGGAGAGGATGCGGACAATTATCTATACTGAGACAGACAGGATTCGAAAAGGGCTTTCTAACTCTAAAAACATAGATTATTATCCAGCTATAGCCGAATTTACAGCCCCATGCATATTAAAGGTTGGCGATGAAACCATAACATCAAGAATGATTATTCTTTGCACAGGATCTAAATCTGTAATTCCTCCGATAAAGGGAATTGCAGAAATAGGTTACCTGACCAGCGATACACTCCTTAAACTGAATCGGTTACCGGAAAGCATCGCCATCATTGGTGGAGGATACATAGCTGCAGAATACAGCCATTTCCTTTCAACCATGGGATCAAAGGTTACGATAATTGGTAGAAATCCCCAATTCCTCCCCGATGAAGAACCAGAAATTTCAGCACTGGCAAAAAGAGAGCTGCAAAAGCACATGACGATTTTCACCAACCACGAGGTGCGTGAAGCAGAAAAAACAGCGAAAGGTATGAAAAAACTGGTTGCAGTTAACAGAGAGAATGGAAAAACGATAGAAGTAACAGCAGAAGAAATACTGGTCGCTTCTGGAAGAGGACCGAACACAGACATACTTCATCCCGAAAGGGGAGGAATAAAAACAGACAAAGAAGGATGGATTGTAGTTAATGAATATCTAGAGACCTCGCAGCCGAATGTTTGGGCCTTAGGCGACGCCGATGGCAAATACCCATTCAAGCATAAAGCAAATTATGAAGCTCAGGTCGTATACTATAATGCCATTTTGAAAAAGATGGTTAAGGCGGATTACCACACTGTTCCACACGCTGTTTTCACTTATCCTGAAATTGCAAGCGTCGGGCTTAAAGAGAAAGAAGCCATAGAGAAATACGGCGAGAACAATGTGCTAATTGGAAGCCATAGATATGCGGACACAGCTAAGGGCGAGGCCATGGATGTCAAGGAGAATTACTTTGTCAAAGTTATAGTTCTAAAGGGTGCCATGGAGATTTTGGGGGCACATATCATTGGACCGCACGCCTCTGTTCTCATTCAGGAGATAATAAACCTGATATATACCCATGAGCAAAGCGCAGGACCCATAATTCAAGCAATGCACATTCATCCAGCCTTAAGCGAGGTTGTGCAAAAAGCAGTTGATGCCCTTGCACCACCAGAAGTATACCATCACGTCCTTGAACACCACTATCAATTACCTCTCAAGTAAGTCAGGGAGATTGCTGAAAAATGCGTAAGCTATGCAGAGTCGATATTGAAAGAAGCGGAGAAATTTCCAAGAAAAAGAAACTAACTATCTACCGAACGTATGCTTTGCCCATATTCTGCATGTGCCCTCCATGCTGACCATGCACGCGCCTTTTGGCGTTTGCGGCGTACATGCCTTCATGTATAGGCTACATTCAGGCGGCTTTATCTTTCCAATCATGACTAGGTGACAGAGGCAGCCTGGCAAAATGTCTCTGGCGCCCACAACCTTCACGTTGTATTTACTGCGTGCATCATACTCTCCGTATTCTTCCTTCAAAGCTAGAGCTGAGGCTGGAATCTTGCCTAAGCCGCGCCAGTTTCCATCAGTTACATCAAAAGCCTGGGCGATTTGTTTCTGGGCTTTAACGTTGCCGTCCCATGCCACAACTCGGCTGTATTCGTTCTCTAATTTGGCTTCATTTTTATTTATCTGTTGTAGTAGCATCGAAATTGCGAAAAGAACGTCTAAGGGTTCAAAACCAGCTACAACAGTAGGCATGCGGTAAGCGTTGGGAAACACCTCGTAGGGTTTCATACCGATTATGGTTGAAACGTGACCCGGCGCAATAAACCCGTTGATACGCAGGTCGTTCACACCTAACAACAATTCCATCGCTGGCGGAATCAAACGATGCGAAACCAAAAAGCTGAGGTTACGAGGCGACTTTTTCAAAACTTCAACAGCCGTAGAAGGCGCCGTGGTCTCAAATCCAACTGCAAAGAAAACGAAGTCACGGTCTGATTCTTTCTCAGCCATCCTGACTGCATCGATGACACTGTAAACAACGCGAACATCTCCACCCCGCGCCCTTGCGTCTTGAAGCGACATGCTGGAGGCGGGAACCCGAACCAGATCACCAAACGTCGCAATGGTTACGTTCTTCTCTAACGCCAATTTTATGGCTTCGTCAATTTCAGCTGCGGGAACAATACAGACAGGGCAACCGGGTCCAGCAATAACGTCAACAGACTCGGGAAGGAGAGCCCTCAACCCATAATTGCTTATGGTCCACTCGTGAGTGCCACAAACGTGACAAATCTTAACTAGATAAGAGGGCGCAACCTTGCGGATGTGCTCAACCAACCGTTTGGCTAGGGCTGCGTCTCGAAACCTCGACTGTTCTAAACTCATTTGTTAAACGACCAGCTTCACACTCTTGACAACGCAGTCTTTTCCGTCTAGTATATCCACTGTGCCTCCACACTTGGGACAGCGAATTATTGGAAGCTCTTCATGATGCTCATGTTCATGAGGAAAATGAACCGCTCCCTCATAGCCGCAGTTTCGGCACTTAACATATCCCTCTTTCTCCTCGATTACGAGTTTTGAACCCTCAAGTATTGTACCTTTAATCAACACCTCATATGCAGCTCGCACGGCTTCTTCGCCGAGAAACGTAAACTCTCCGATAACGAGGTGAACCTCACTCACGCGCTTGGCGTTGTGCTTTACCGCTTCTTCAAGGATGCTGTCTACAATCTGCTTTGTCATGGAAAACTCGTGCAAGCCCTAATCAGCCTCACCCTAAGAATTGGAGTCTGAATTCTCATACTTGCTTAGGATTTCATTCCACAAAGCCAAGGTTTCCTCAGCAGCCTTCTGATCCAAAATCTCAATTGCGTAGCCAGCGTGCACGATAACGTATTCACCCACCTTAGCTTCAACCAACGAAACGTTCACGTCTCGCGTGGTTCCGGCTCCAAAATCGACCTTAGCCGTGTCGCCATGAATTTCAATTACTTTAGCCGGAATTGCGAGACACATGTTCCATCACTTATATTTGGAAACAGCCAGATATAAGGCGTATTGGTTAGTCAAGTCGGCGCACCTGCTTCTATCTGCCAAGCTGCAGCCACAGCCTGTCCAAGCGATATGCCGCCGTCGCCTAGAGGCACCAACTCGTGAACAATAAACCTTAGTCCGTTTTGCTCGATAACACTGCGCATAACGGATGTAATGTGTTCGTTGTAGGCAACTCCGCCTGAAAAGCCGACGGCTTTGACGCCGAGACGTTCCGCCTCCTTCATGGCAAGCTGAGCTAAACTCCGAGCTAAATAGGATTGAGCTGAAAAGGCAAGGTCAGAGACTGAAAAAGTGTTTCTGTGTTTGAATATTTCATAAACTAGGGTAGTTGTGTCGACCGTGTTGTTTCGTATTTTGGGCTCAAGTTTCAAAATGTCTCTTCCTGTTACAGCGGTTGACTCCAGTTTCATGGCAGGTTCACCTTCGTAGGTGCGTTCGTAACAAATTCCTAATATGGCTGCAACTGCGTCTAAAATTCGACCTGTACTCGTGGTATACGGAAACGACCCGTGTTTCATCTGATGAAGGATGATTTCAACCTCTTTCTTTCCATGAGGCAGACGCATATGGTTGGTATACAACCATTTTTGCACGTCTATAACGTTTCGGAGGATTCCCGCCGCCATCCGCAGTGGATAGTATGTTGCCAAGTCGCCTCCAATCATGGGTTGGGGTTGAAGGCTTCCCAAGCGTTGGAATCCGCCTTTTCGATTGCAGTGTAGGATTTCTCCACCCCAAGCGGCGCTGTCTGAGCCGTAGCCGTAGCCATCGCAGACTATGGCAACCAGTTCGTCTACGCCATGCTCCGCCATAAGGGCTGCTGCGTGAGCGTGATGATGTTGAACAGCGATCACGGGGCAGTTGAACTCTTTTCCAAGTTCGTGAGCCAGCATCGTTGTGGTAAATTTAGGATGCAAATCACATGCCACAGCCTCAACCGAAGTGTTGGTTAAGCGCATGAGGTGGCTTGTGGCGTTTTTTAAGAAGCGAAATGTCTCAAGGTTTTCCACGTCTCCAATGTGCTGTGATAAGAAAGCTCTATTCTTTGTTAAAATGCACGAGGTTGCGTTAAGTTCGGCGCCCACTCCTAAAACATTAGCTTTAAATGACCATTTCAGTTGAACAGGTTCAGGTGCGTATCCACGCGACCTGCGAATCAGACTTATGTTTTTTCCGTGAACACGAACAACCGAGTCGTCGCATCGTTGAGCAATTAGCCTATTATGAAAGAGGAAAAAGTTAACTATGTTGCCTATTTTTTTGATAGCTTCCTCATTGTCCATAACTATTGGCTCGTTAGGTGGATTGGCACTCGTCATAACGAAGGCGGGTTCTCGAACATCATCAAACAGCATATAGTGTAAGCCAGTGTATGGAAGCATGACTCCAACATTGTGTAAGCTTGGTGCAATCAGTTCGGAAAGGTGGTAATCTCCGCTTTTCTTCAATAAGACAATAGGCTTTATGTAGGATGTGAGCAGTTCAGCTTCTTTTTGACTCACTTCGGCAAACGACCGCGTTGTTTCCAGGTTGCGAGCCATGATGGCAAACGGTTTCTGTTTCCGATGCTTCACAGTTCTAAGCTTGGCAATCGGCTCCGACCTTGTGGTTGCAGTTGCCACGTGAAAGCCTCCGTAGCCCTTAATCGCCACAATATAGCCCTCTTCTAAGAGTTTGCCAGCTTCTCGAATTGGATCTGAACTCTCATATGGTTCTCCATCATTGCTTGTCAGGTAGGCCTTTGGTCCGCATTTAGGGCAGGCAACCGTTTGGGCGTGAAGACGACGGTTAGCGGGATCGGAGTATTCTTTCTGGCAAAAGTCACACATGATAAACTCTTGCATGGTTGTGTTCGATCGATCGTAGGGCACTCGTTCAATAATGGTGTAACGTGGTCCACAGTCCGTGCAGGTTATGAAAAAATAGTTGTGGCGCACATCCTTCGGGTTTCGAAGCTCGCTCAGACATTCATCACAGATGGAAACGTCGGGTGGAATGACTGAGCCCGAAAGTTCCACGTTTTCAGAACTTTTCACGATGGAGAACTTTTCAAACTCATTTGTGTCTTCACCATAATTTGTGGTTATCTCATGAATGTGAGCGAGAGCCGGCCTTTTCGTCTTTAATTCGTGGAGAAAATTTTGTACATCGTGCTGTTTGCCTTCGACTACAATTTCTACCGAGGCGTCTCCACGGTTTCGCACGTAACCAACCAATCTGTTTTCAACTGCTATCCGATAAATGAAGGGTCGAAAACCTACGCCTTGAACTGTGCCGCTGACCTTGATTTCAACCCTCAAGCACCATTGACTCCTATGTTTATTGAAGGGTTACTTCGCTGATATATTGATAATCATTGTTTGAAAAAGAAAATGAGATATTAAATGAAAAATGTGAATACGGTTCTAAGCTACTGTATTTTTTGAATGACCGACTCAGTTGAAACGGCATTGTTGTATACGCCCAGTTTTTCTGGCGGCAGCCCGAGAGCGAGACCCAAAAACTGCACGTAATGCAGCACTGGAATGTTGAAGAATTCGCCGGTCTTATCGCGGATTTCAATCTGTCCTCGATCTAGTTGAAGGTGGCAGAAGGCGCATGGACTCACGATCAAGTCGGCGCCCGCATCCCTTATGTTTTGGAGTTTCTCCCTAGCCATGTCTAATGAGACATCTAGGGCTGCGGTTCTCACTCCGCCGCCGGCTCCACAGCACATCATTTTGTCTCTGTATGGAACACTTTTGGCTCCTAAAACCTCAACGAGTTCGTCCAAAAACTTGGGGCGTTCAGAACTCTTGATTTCCCTATACTTTGTTGGACGCAGCAAGTGGCATCCGTACTGCACTGCAACCTTCAGGTTTAATGGTTTCTTAACCAAGTTGCCTATTTGAGCTGACCCAATGTCTCGGTAGAGAAGCTCAACGAAGTGTCTGACTTCTATAGTGCCCTTGAACTCTTTGTTCATTTCTTTCAGTAAATTGTTTACTTTTTCCTTCTGCTCGCTGTTTTCCTTCAAAATTTTATTTGCTTCCTTTAAGGAGCCATAGCAACCGTTGCAGAGAGTTACGATGTCACAGCCCATGGATTCGGCTATGCAGAGGTTTCGAGCTGCCAACGCCAACCATGTTGGTTTGTCGAATGACTTGAACACACCTGGTGCGGGACAGCAAGAAGCTCCTTCCATGTCTCTGAGTTCTATTCCCAACGCCGGTGCAATGTTGTGTACGGCTAACTCTATTCCCGGATAGCGGTTTGGAATTATGCAACCGAGAAACAGCGCGTAAGACTTGGTTGCAGCCATGAATAATCACTTCGCTATTTCCATTCGTAGCCGACAATTTTGTCAAAGCCTGTTTTCTTCGCGAGTTGCTGAACCTCAGCCAACGCGTTGCTGAACCTGTGGGTAGTAGGCGGAAGCTCGGTTAAGCCTAGGCTGGCTCGCAGTTTTCGATTTGTTTCATCTATTGGAACGGCGTGACCAGACTTCATGACTAGGCTGGCAACAAGTTTGTGTCGATCAAGCATGTGTCCGGATTGAACAGCCATTGTCCTTATGGCCAGTATGACATCTGTAGGGTCGACGCTTCTTGGACAACGCTCTAGGCATGTGTAACAAGTGGTGCACAACCACAAGTCTTTGTCTGAGAGCACGGGTTCCTTAAAACCTAATAGCGCCCTTCGAATCAGCTGGCGCGTTTTGAAGGCGGTTCTCCTGCCAGATGGACAGCTAGCTGTACATGTCCCACATTGGATGCAAGAGTTGATTTTTTCTCCGCCTGCCTTGGCAACAGCCTCAGCGAATCTGCTGTCAAGTTCATCAAGCTTCACAACCCTTTTCTCAGGTGCTGCCAAGTCTTCTTTTTCCCCTATTGGGTTTGATGGAGAGTAAAGTGTAGTGATTTTGGGGTCTAATAAAGATTCTTTTAATAAGCCGCCTTATGTCAAGCCTGACGCAAAAAGAGCGAGATTCTTAAAAGTTGGAATTTGCTCTTATGGTTACTCTAAACCCTGCATCAGAATCGTCTCAAAAACAGAGGAGACACATCAAAATGACACAATCTGAAGAAAGAAAAATAGGCGTTTACATTTGCCACTGCGGCGGAAACATAAGCGACACAGTCGATGTTGCCAAGGTTAAGGAAGCCGTCAGCAAGTTTCCGGGAGTGAAAATCGCCGAAACCTACGAGTACGTCTGCAGCGACCCAGGTCAAGAACTCATAGCCAGAGGGATCCAAGAACAAGAGATAAACCGAGTGGTTGTGGCTTCCTGCACGCCTAAGATGCATTTGGACACGTTTAAGCAGAACGTGAAAGCGGCTGGATTGAATCCCTACTTTCTTGAAATGGTAAACATCCGTGAACAGTGCAGTTGGGTTCACAGCGATAAGGAAGCGGCAACAGCTAAGGCTATTGACCTAATACGAGGCGCTGTAGAGCGCGCAAAGAACCTTCAGCCTCTAGAACCAAAGAGCATGCCGGTAAACAAAGATGTTCTGGTCATCGGAGGCGGCGTTGCAGGCATTATGACCTCAATTGAATTGGCGGACAAGGGTTTCAAAGTATACCTTGTTGAGCGAAGTCCCAGTATTGGTGGGCACATGGCGCAGTTGAGCAAAACCTTTCCAACATTGGACTGTTCGCAGTGTATTCTCACACCTAAGATGGTGTACGCCTCGCAGCATCCTAACATAAAAATTATTACCATGGCTGAGCCTACAGCGATTGAGGGGACACCTGGCAATTATCGTGTGTTGATTACTAAGAAACCTCGTTATGTGGATCCAGGTTGCACCGCTTGTGGCGAGTGCGCCAAGAAGTGTCCTGTTAAGGTTCCAAGCGAATTTGAAGCTGGCTTGCTTGAGCGGAAAGCGATCTATTCACCGTTTAAGCAGGCTGTTCCTCGCGCGTATGCGATTGACACAGACCACTGTCTGTACTTCACTAAGGGTGTTTGCCGCGTTTGTGAGAAGTTCTGTAAGGCGCATGTGGTCAACTTCAACCAGAAGGAAGAGACAATTGAACTGGACGTCGGCGCCATTGTAGCCGCCACAGGCTTCGAACAGATTGACCCGAAGACGTTGGAAGAGTACAGTTACGGGCAGCATCCAGACATTGTGACCAATCTGCAGTTTGAACGTTTGATGTTGCAGGGGTTGCACAAGCCGTCAAATGGGAAGCCGCCGAAAAAAGTGGCCTTCATCCTCTGCGTTGGCAGTCGCATGATAACAACCAACAGCAAGGGTGAAGAATACTGCTGCAAGATTGGCTGCATGGCCGCGATTAAACAAGCGTTGTTGCTTCAAAAAGCGTTTCCAGAGGCTGAACCCTGGATATTTTACATGGACATAAGGGCTGACGGCAAAGGCTACGAGGAGTTCTACGCTAAGGCGCTGGACCATAACGTAAAGTTTGTACGCGGAAGAGTAGCCGAAGTTACGCCTGTTGGTGGAGACAAAATCATGGTTAGGGCAGAAGACACGTTGCTGGGCGAAGACATTGAAGGCTTGTTTGACTTGGTTGTGCTCAGTGTAGCCGTTACTCCTCATCCGTCGGCTGCGGAGCTGTCTAAAAAATTGGGCATTCAGTTGAGTGGCGACAGATTCTATTCGGAGAGACACTTTAAGCTTCGACCTGTTGACAGCCACCGTGAAGGTGTTTTTGTGGCGGGTTGCGCTTTGAGTCCCAAAGACGTGCGAGAAACAACCCTCGAGGCTATGGCAACCGCTTCTCGTGTGGCAACGTTTGTGGGCAAGGGTGAAATCTCGGTTTCGCCTGAAGTGGCCTACATTATATCTGAAAAATGCAACGGCTGCGGTGTGTGCATAAAAGTCTGTCCAGTTGGGGCGATAACGTCTTCAGTTGAAGGAGGAGTCGTCATTAACCCTATCTCATGCATCGGATGTGGCGTGTGCGTGCCGCGCTGTCCCCAACAAGCCATTGATCTGCTCCACAGCACCGATGAACAGTTGATGGCGCAGATTAAAGGAGTAAGCGAAGGCGAGACACATCCAAAACTCGTGGCGTTCATAGAAAAGAACACAGCCTACGGGTCAGCTGACCTGGTTGGGCAAACACGGTCGAGTTACACGCCTAACGTGCGCATAATCAGCGTGCCAAGCGTTGGACGAGTCGGTCTAAAACACGTGATGCAGGCGTTTGCCTCTGGTGCAGACGGTGTAATATTTATCGAAGGCGACGACAGCCTATTCAAAGAAGACCAGGTAAGAGACTACCTAACACAGCTGAAGAAGGAACTGGGACCCTATGGAGTTGAACCACTAAGACTGATTTCAATCACCACAACCCTGCCGCAATATGACAAAATCCTCAACATATTCGAAACCACAAACACTAGGATTAGCAAGATAGGACCGGTCAAACCAGAAGTTCGATCAAAGATCCAAGCAAAACTCTCACAGCAATAACTATCTAGAGGGAGGCAAAGCTTCAGACTCAAGAAGTATGATGAAGAGAACAAATAAAGCCAGAAATCCTAAAAATGTCACTTTCCATCTTCGAGAACTGGTCAAAATATTTTTTCACAATACTAAAAGAAAAAAGTAAAGGGTTTTCTTGGACAACGCTGCAATATCACGGTGAAAGCATGTTTTGATGTCTATACTGATGCCCATACTGATACTGCCAGTTCAGTGGTTCAGTTACGGTTTGATCTTGAACGCACTCTTGAAGGCGAAGGCGAGTGCGTGTTTGATTTTGGGCTTGGTCGCAGTTACAGGCGCAGTCTCTATCCCTGATTCTGTCCATGTCTCTGTCACGCGTCTGGTCGGTTGTGCCATTTATATACGCTAATGTGGGCGCCACATAGATGGCTGATGCGATGACGCCCAGAATCAGTGTAGCTATTAGGGCAGCTTTTACTTTTCCATTCATTCGTTTTCACCCCCGTTTGATTCGTCAAAAAGACCATGGCTGAGATGGGATTTAGACGTTCGGTGTAACAAAACGTTTCAAAAAGTGAAACAGCTTATAAGACAAGGTGATTTAGATGTTTTGTGCATGGAACATGCGAGTTAGAATAATAGTTACACTCTTACTGTTCTCAGTTGTGCTGGGAACGCTCGCATATTTCCTGATTTATCTTTACGTTCCGAGGGAATCTCCAGGGATGGGTCGAGGAATGGGTCCGCAACTCTACATTTGGATTCCAATCCTCATTGTGCCTACAACGTTCGCGGTTGAATTGCTGGCTTACATGGCCTTGTTTCCAGAGATTAAACAAAAGCCTTCGAATGAAACAGCTTTACCAAAGGAGCAAAAGTCACTCGCAGCCGTCATGAGAGTCTTGAAGGATGATGAAAAGAAAGTTGTCGAATTGTTGATGAACGCTAGTGGAACAATGCTTCAAAGCGACATCGCAAGGAAAACTGGTTTCACCAGAGTCAAAACCCACAGAATTCTTTACCGCCTCTCCACACGAGGGATAGTGACTGCCAAAAAATACTACAACACGTACCAAATTACCCTAGCTGACTGGCTACTTTGAAAAACCGCCGAAGAAACCATAGATAGAAGAAGTAATGGTAGAGATGTCTCTCACTAACCCCTTTTTTCTTTGTCTACGCTTCTCTAAGCTATCGAATAATCTTATTAAGGAAACACAATATTATTCAATTGTTCGCTCAAGTAGGCATCAACTCTGACGGGAGTAGATTAATGACAAAAGTCAGTTGTAGGGAATGCTACTTCATTAAGACCACGAGTGCAAACATAGATCACATAATTCAAATGGTCAAATCCGCTGTAGAAGAGGTAGGCGTTCCACCAAAATATCACATAAACGTTTACAAAAACGTATACGCTTGCTGCGGAGTTTCAGGCAGCGGCATCATAGTAGAGATCACTGGGCCTCAGGAAGAAAAGATAAAAAGTCTGGATTTGAAGGCTGTTTCAAAAATCTTAGAAATCTGCGAAAAAGAAGGGATCGAACACCACACTTTTGAGCCGCTAGACCTCGGTTAGACGTACCTTAGACTACTTGTTTTGCCACTATCATGCTTGAAGTTTCTATGATGCCTGGTATTCTCCTTATCTTTCCGAATAGAAACTTGTCGAGTTCTTCAATGGTTTTGAAATTCACTTTGATTACAAGGTCATATGCTCCATAAGTGACGCTGGCTTCTTGTATTTGCTCCAACTTTTTTATTTCTGCAATCACCTTTTCGTCCATTCCAACCTGCATTTTACACATTATGAGTGCTGTGACCAAGTTACTCACCGAAATGTTAGTTATGGTTGTTTGAAATGTTAATAAGTTTTTGCAGATCGGGACAATTATTTTTATAGAAGTGGAGTGCTGCTCCGATTATCTGCTCACTAGAATTTATGGTCTCCGTAGCTTATAAGGACTATGTAGAGGATATCGGGAGATATCCCCATTTGTCGCCGGTTCAAATCCGGCCCTCGGCACCACAGACAAACTCTCGACATTTTCACTTTCTTTTCTTGAACAGTTTGATGTCACCCATTTCGCAGACGTATTCGAAGCCATTCTCTATCAGAGTTTTAGCTTCTTCAACTGTCTTGGCAACTTTGCAGACGTATTCGTCGTCGTTTTTGAAGTCAACGAGCTGCGTGTAAACGAGCGTATTCTTTATGCTTTTGTGGCCCAGGACACGCATAACATGGAGGATATCTTTGGTTTTATGATACTCCATCGTTGCCTTCCAATGTCGCAGGGTGTGAAGTGTGATGTTTAGGATTCTGGGGTTTTCATATTTGTAGGCTGTTCTTTTTCGGTATCTGTCGAAGCAGCGTCTTAGGCTTTTTAGGCTCTTGCAATGGTTGAAGATGGGAGGGTTCTTTGGGGAATCCGGAGAGCATTCTTAATAGTTTGGTTGAGATTTTGAAGATTCTGGGGTTGCTCTCTTTCTATCTTCTGGGCTTTAGCGGAGACTCTCAGCTATCAATGATTTATCTACCCGCTGTTATATGCGCTTATATAGACCCAGAAGCGTTGAAGCTGCTGAAGCATATTGAACTTAGTTTTGAAACTATTTTGGGATTATTGTTTTGGCTGATGATTTTCCTTGTTCCGATTGCCTGGTTCATAGTTGGATACTTTTGCTTTCCTTTTCCTATTATCGTTGCCGTACTAATTGCTGTTTTAGTGAGTTTTCATAGACCCTAGCGCGCGCTTTCGTGTCTGCCTAGCTTGACACTTCGAGATAGAAATTCTTAACTATGAAGGTTTGCATTTTCTGTTGGCTCGTGACTGCAATGCAATATGGCGTTGAGACTCGAGAACTAGTCAGAACGTTCAAGGCACATGATAAATCAGTGACAGCTCTAAACAAAGTTTCCATTTCAATCAAGGAAGGAGAAATCTTCGGGCTTCTTGGACCCAACGGAGCGGGTAAAACCACGCTGATAAAAATCCTGACGACCCTTCTGCTTCCAACTGAAGGCGAAGCCTACGTCGGCGGATTCAACGTGGTCAAAGAACCAGACAAAGTCAGAAAAATCATAAGCTTAGTTTCAGGAGGCGAAACGCCAGGATACGGAATACTGACTGCACGAGAAAATCTGTGGTTTTTCTCGCAACTCTACGGCTTATCATCCTCTGTGGCAAAGGAAAAGACTAAGATTCTGATGAAGGACCTAGACTTTGTAGAATACGACAAAACCCGAATGTCTAGGCTATCCACCGGCTACAAACAGAGGCTTAACCTTGCAAGAGGATTGCTTAGCGATCCTAAGATCCTTTTTCTCGACGAGCCCACGTTGGGTTTAGATGTCTTAACTTCGAAGAAATTACGGTCCTACATCGTTGACTGGGCTAAGAGAGAAAGAAAAGGCACGGTTCTGTTGACGACCCATTACATGGCTGAAGCGGATGAAATGTGCGACCGCGTAGCTATAATCGACAATGGAAGAATACTAACATGTGACAATCCGCTAACGCTTAAGGAGAATCTTAAAGAAAATGTCATAATGAGAGTTGAAGTTTCTTCCGTTCAGGCAGATTTCAGTTTTATGGAAAAAGCCTCGGGCGTTGTCGGATATTCGCAGACTCGCAGTATTCAATCAGACACGACTACGCTGAAAGTGATAGTACGCGACGAGGAAACTTTTTCAGACATGATGTCAAAGCTAGAGAGGCAAAAGTTGAAGATTCTGTCGATCAACAAGGCCGAGCCCACGCTTGAAGATGTTTACATTAGTTTAGTCGGTCGCGGCTTTGAGGAAGAAGAAGCCAATGCCAATGCGTGAGCAACTAATCAATAATCTGAGAGTGGCTTACGCCAGATTGTGGGTGAGAGTCAAAGGCGAAATTCGAGAGCCTCTATGGGTAGTTGCCGACATGATTATCCCCATTTTGACCCTAAGTGCCTACATCTACCTCTACAAAATGCTGAATGCGCCAGCAGAGTTCGCGGGTTTTGTCGTCATCGGAGGAACTATGATCGCTTTCTGGGTCAACGTTCTCTGGGACATGTCAGCGCAGTTTTATTGGGAAAAGGAAACTGGCACCTTAGAATCTTATTTTGTTGCCCCAATTTCCAGAATGGCAATTCTTCTCGGAATGGCTTTAGGAGGAATTGTAAACACGACTTTGAGAGCTGTAGTGATTTTTGTGGCTGGGACAATAATTTTCCAAGCGCCACTGAAGGTTAACGAACCTTTGACTGCTGCGCTGATCTTCTTGCTTACAATTACAGCTGTTTACGCTTTAGGAATGTTGTTTGCTTCCCTGTTCATGCTTTATGGGAGGGAAGCCTATCACACCGCTAGTCTTCTTCAGGAACCAGTGTACTTTCTTTCAGGATCATATTTTCCAACTAACTTTTTGCCCTTTGCGATTCAGCTGTTCGCCTCTTTGATTCCCTTGACTTTCGGGTTGGACGGCGTCAGAAGAGTCATGATTCAAGGTCAAGGAATTGCAAGCGTTTGGGTCGACGTGATCTCACTGGTCATTTTCATTTTGATTCTGATGCCGTTGGCCAAGTTAGCCTTGAACTATATGGAGAACTTGGGCAAGAAAGAAGGAAGGTTGACTTTGAGATGGCAGTGAACGCGATTCTAAGAACTATCAAGCAGGCTGTATGGGTCGGGTGGAAGGTTGAGACCAACTGGGCTGATCCGTTGGTGTTTGCCATTTATTATATGATCCGACCTATCGCAGGACTTTTGATCGTAGGCTTTGTTTTCCTTATTGGAAGCTTCGCCTCAGGAGGCGCGTTGAACTCTCAATATTTCGCTTACATGTTCATCGGCAACACATTCTTCCTCTACTTGCTCCAAGTAACCCAGACGATGAGCATGCTGATTCACGAGGATAGAGCCCATTACGAAGTCTTGAAGCACATCTATTTGACTCCAGGCTCATTGTCATGGTACATCGTTGGCAGAGCTCTGAATGGCGTCATGAATGCCTCAATGTCGTTGATCCTGACTCTGAGCTTTGGAGTTCTCATTTTCCAAGGTTTCCTTGGAGTGCAGATCCCAGTTAACTGGTTAGGAATCGACTTCTCGGTGCTGGCTATGAGTTTGATGTTAGGAATAGTCTGCTTCATGGCGATCGGATTCATACTGTGTGGAATAAACATCATGACATCAAAAGTGCAGTTCATGCTAACCGAATATGTATCTGGAATCCTCTACCTGTTTGGCGGAGTTGTGTTTGCGCCTCAAATTCTTCCGCCCTGGGGCCAAACCATATCAAGCGCTTTGCCAATTACATATTTTCTCAACAGCATAAGATTCTCCATCCTCCACCAAAGCTCACTTGATGTTCAAACAAACCTACTATACCTAGTCATTACGATGTTTGCAACCTTGATTGCCGGAGCCTGTATCTTCAGAGTCGCAATGTACAAGGCTAGAAGAGACGGCCTCATCGACAAGAAAGAAGAATACTAGCCGACACTCACGAATCCGCATTCAACACGTAAAGCGCGCGCCAAGCATACTCGAAGTGTATTTTTGCCGGTAAAGTCGGGCGTAGGTCCCACCTCTCGCACTGCGACCAATTTCCATTAAAAATCCACTTTTATATTTGAACGATTGTAAGAAAAGAAGAAGACTTCTAAACAAAAGCGGTTCGGGATAGAAACAAAAAAAGGGGGTTTGCGGGAGCAAACATCAGTCTGATTCGAGATATCATAATCCGCGAGTGTTGCTCTCAATTATAATATAGCTTTCTCGGACTTAAGCATTCTTAGGGCTTTATGGATGCACGATTTTCGCATGCACAGAAATTCTATTTCCTTCCTTACTTAGAATTTCTATCCAACCAACACGTGTTCCCACACCAATAAACTAACTTCTAAGTAATTCCAGCATTCGCATTCAAAATTTCAAAATCACAACTATTTATCATTGCGCAAGCCTAAAACCGCTCAAGTGTCATATTGTTTTGGTATGGGCGAGGACCTAATCTACACCTACAGAAAAATGATTCCGCACATGTTTATTGCCATAATTGGCGGCGCTGTAGCCATGGCTATCGTCTTAATATTTTCTTCTAGCATTGAAACCACGTTATTTTGGGCTTTGTTCGTCGCCGTTTGGGTTTGCATGTTCACGGCCATAGTTGTCGAGGCTTCTAGAGCAACCCGTATTATAAAGGGGGGCATCGAAGGTCTTCCTGTTCAAGATATCACTCATGCTCTATACTGGCTCAGTGTCATCTGCTCAGGCAACGCGTCATTCAGCATGGGAGGAATAAACTATTGGAAAAACGTGGACAATGTTGTGAACAAGATGGGAGGTGAGTACAAGGCAACGTGGCAAGGCATACTAAAACAATACAGAATGCCAAGCACCAAGAAACTCTATGCGATGGCGGCGTTGGCGATACTCTCCGTGTTGGGCATATTTACGACTTTCATTTTGTTTGAGGAGTTTAAGTTCAAGATTATGGCTGTTGGAGCTTTGTTTGCAGTTCTTATTGTTTTGCTGTATGTGACTGGAGATCAGTTCAAAGCTGCGAAGCTTTTAGCTGAAGACCCCAAAGTCACCGAGTTTACGAGGTCTCTGGTTCAGACGATAGTGGCTTGGGTGTCGGAAAGGACGGCTGCACCTATACGAGTTGTGCTGGCTGGCGAAACGTTTGGAGCAAAACCAGTTGATTCACTTTATGGACAGATTATCGCTGAGATAAGACCAAATGCAATCGCACCCCAGTCTATTGAGATAGAGCAGCCTCCTTCCTCCGAGATGGAGAAAGCTCTTGAAAAACAGATTAAAAAATCAATAATCAGGAGGAAGATTGTACAAATCTCTGCTCATCTGATTGTTGGGTCAATCACTGGGTTCTTGATTTATGCGTCGTTTCGAAGTATTCTTTCAGGAAACGCTGATGCAGGTCACTTCATTGCTGCTGCTTTGTCAATCGGATTATTCGTGTTTTGTCAATACATTGTGTATTCGCTCGCTCCTGAATTCAAAGTGCTGTTTCAAGGAGGCAAAGCCACCCCGTCAGATCTGCAGATGCTCATTGAGAGGACCCCAAAAAGCGGACTGCAGTCAAGATATGCGGGCGACGCCGATTTCAAACAGAAAGTCGATTTCATGCTGATGTACAGTCGACAGGAATCCGTCGAACTGTCAAGTCTCAACAAATTCATAAAGCTGTGGCTGAGAGAAGACGCAAAGCAGCCTGAGAAATTCAGGTATTTCAAGACTGAGGCAAACAAGGTAACTCTAACAGGCAAAGGCGGAATGCTGGCAGAGGCCGTGAGAAAAAAAGGGTCCGACATAGACAAGTTACTGCGACAATTTGAAGAGCTACAGGAAAGAGCGCGAAGCCTCAGACACGTTTAGAGCTCCTCTCTTTGTCTGATTTTTCAGTATATCAGTGCGCTAAAGTCGCGCTTCTTCGGGATCGGTTGGATAGAAATTCTATTTCCTTCCTTCCATTCAAAGACTTCTTTCTTAACCATGGACAGAAGCATAAGTTGGGTGTTAATCTTTTAGGTTTCTTTGGAGAATTGTTTGTTTAGGTGTTTGAATGAGTCAGTTTAGCAGTAGAGTCTTAATTGTAGCCTTGATTTCACTTGTTTTGGGTCTAGCTGCGATGCTTCTGAGTCTCGAAGCGTAGTCAGTGGCAAAAAGCACTCAAGCTACACCACCAGTGACTGCTACACGAATAAGCATAGGACAGAAATTCAACTGGACAGTAGCAGAAGTTGTTGACGTTCAAGGAAACCTATACGCATACTTAGGATATGAAATCCTGACTGTTGAAACTCTTCGCATAGCCAAATGGCAGAATGGTTGGATAGAATTAACTTATCCTTTGACCGGGGGGCTGTGCAGCCAAGAAACATCACCTTGTATCCATACAAACTTCTGGTTACTCCATGGGATGTGTTGGCGAAGAACTATATGACTGCCACATTCTTTGAAAGCTAAAGACCACAAACAACATCTTTTAGCGCGCGCGGCGATTTCTGAGCAAGTTTGCTCGCGATAACATAATAAGTGAAGTTCAAAATTCTTATGGGGGAACTTGTTTGGCATTTGGGCGTCTGGTATTATTATCCGATGATGACATTGCAAGCGTCCACGAAACAAGTTTGAGAATTTTGCAGGAAATTGGAATAAAGGTTCTCAGCGGTAGGGTGCAGAGTCTGCTCGCTGAAAATGGCGCAGAGGTAGATGCTTCTCATTCCATTGTGAAGATTCCAAGCTTCCTGATAGAAGAAGCGGTCAAAAAAGCGCCAAAGGACATTGCTATGTGCGGTAGAAATCCGAAATTCGACCTCAAACTTCCCTCAAAAGACCTCACTTTCGTTGCCACCAGCGGCTATGCAAGCTTCATGAGAGACTTAGAAACAGGAGAAAAAAGATACACAACATCGTCGGACTTGAAGGATTTCGCCACTTTAGCTGACTATCTTGACGGAGTTGATTTCTTCGACGCCATCGTGGCTCCTACGGAGCTACCACCACCTGTTCAAACAGTCCATAGCTTAGCCGTCTCATTCGAAAATACAGAAAAGCACGTCCTAAACAGAGCCCTGAATACAAAACAAGCAAAATGGCAAATCAAGTTAGCGGCTGCCATTGTCGGTGACGAAGAAAAGTTAAGAAAAAGACCAATATTCTCTTCGGTAAATTGCCCTATCAGTCCGCTTGTATTTGAGAAAGACTCTTCTGAAGCCATGGTTGAGTTGGCAAAGGCTGGGGTTCCCCTTGTTCCCATGTCCATGGCTTTATGCGGCAGCACAGCCCCAGCAACAATTGCAGGAACACTAACCATAGTTAACACTGAAAACCTCGGAGCCCTAACAATTCTCCAATGCGCCAACCCAAGCGCCCCAATGATCTACTGTGGAGAATCAACCTCGGCAGACATGAGGACAGGGGGCATCAACTATCAAGCACCCGAGCTTCCACTCATCGCAGCTGGCACCGCTCAGATGGCAAGGTTTTACGGATTGCCCTGCTACGCGACTGGAGGTGGAATGGAGGAAACTCCAGAGGATTTAGAATCTCTTATTAAAGCCTCAAAATCCATTGCTCTTGCACACCTGAGCCGAGGAGATATTAGTGCAGGCTTGGGGAGTCTTGAAAATGCCCAAAGCTCTGCACTGGAACAAGTGATTCTCGACCTTGAGGCTTGGTTATTTGCGCGCGCGTACCTGCGTAGTTTCAGCTTTAACGAGGATGCCTTGGGCTTCGACGCGATCAAAAAGGTTGGTCCGGGAGGCAATTTTTTGGGGCTTAAGCACACTCTGGAACACTTCAGAAAGGAAATATGGCTCAAGAAAGAGCCCACAATACTATCTTCGACGAGCGGCTCCCTTATTGAGAGGGCTAAGGAAAAAGTTAGACAGACACTCTCGACGCATGTGCCATGTCAACTCGACGAAGAAGTGAAGAAGGAAATGAATCAAATTCTCTGTAACTGTGATAGGGACCTTATGTAACCTTCTCATGTACGATGCCCTTATCTCTACTCACACGCTTTTCTCAGGGCTAGTGTTTTGCGCCCACAGTTACAGATTCTTCGCAAACCTAACATATCCTTGGTAATAGGCTTAGAAGTTGAGATATCTCAGTAAACATCCCGCTTTTCTTTGATAAAATTGAAACATAGGCTCTAGACTACTACGACTTCTTTATTGTGACATAAACTAGTTTTGCGCGCGCGCTAAGTTTTCCTAAAACGATAGCAGAACCAGTTGAAAGGTACTCTATTCTCGGAAAACTTAGCATATTCTTGGTAATACGCTTAGTTTTGGAGATTTCTCCCCGTACTTTCCCTTTTTTTATGTTAGGAAGCATTTAGAGCAAACAAAGTTTAATATGCGCAATAGAAACCGCACTAGAAAATTGTTTCATAAGTGATAAATAGTTAATCGCATTGATAGCTATGTGCGCGCGATAGCTAAAGCGTCAAGGAGAAGGGAGATTGAAAAATTTATCAGCATTTACAATGATCTTAGTGTTGACTATTTCAACCCTTTCAGTACTTGCGCCGCTAGTAGAAGTTTCATCCGCAGTCACAACTAAACAAAGCCCGCTTCTAGCCGGTGCGTATCGTGCGGAGAAGAACGGTTGGATCTATGTTCATCTTGAAGGCACACCCTTCCAAATAGGCTACCAGCATGGCTACCTACTGGCCGACAACATCAACATCTCTTGGAGTGCTGCAATTCACGTGTATTGGAGTGAAGAAGAGTTCGGCGATTGGTGGTATGCTGCCCGAGACATCGCAAGGAGGTATGTATGGCCAAAACTCACTGCTGAGCAGAAGGTTGAGATTGAGGGGATAGCCGCTGGTGTAAGAGCAGCTGGCTATAACTGGGACAAGTGGGATATTACTGCATTCAACGCTTGGGCTGATATCGACGCGTACTGGGACCTCTGGGAGACGGGTAAGGGTCATCCCACAGGTGGGCACATCCCATTACCACGTATTGAAAAGGGTTGTAGTGCTTTCATCGCCACGGGTAATGCTACAAAAGATGGGCAAATCGTTATTGCACACAACACGTGGGCTGGATACGCTGGAGACGGCTATTGGAATGTAGTCTTCGACATAAAACCGCGGAGGGGACATGAAATCTTATACCAAAGCACCGGAGGCTGCATCTGGAGTGGTCAAGACTGGATTATGAACGACGCAGGTTTGATGGTGTGCGAGACTACTCTACCCGACATGAATGTGTATAACCTCGAAGGCACTCCAATCATGGCCCGTATAAGGTATGCCATGCAATACACAGATAACATCGATGATTGGATCAAGGTTATGACATACAAAGGCAATGGAGCCTATGCAGATGAATGGCTTATCGGAGACGCGAAGACAGGCGAAATTGCATCGTTACAATTAGGTACCTACCATTGGGACATTGAACGCACTTTCAATGGTTTCATAGGCTCATGCAACTATCCGAAAGGCCCAGGTGTACGGTCGGAGACCACCTTCAACTGGACAGACCCAACCACGGATGGATACACAAGATACCAGAGATGGCAACAACTTCGCGACGAGCATTATGGCAAGATAGATGTTGAATTAGCTAAGGTGATGGAAGGAGACCACTACGACACTCTCCGGGGCAAAGAGGCGCCCAGCGGCAAAACAATATGTGGACATGGTGAGGCAGAACCTGATTGGGACTACTCTCCTGAAGGGGCTTACGACGGCAAGGTTACATCCAGCAGCCTCGCTTATCCCAACCTAGGAATGTGGGGTCGCTGGGGACACCCCTGCGGTACACCGTTCATAGCAGCCGATTTCCTAGCAGCGCATCCCGATTACGAGTGGCAACTTCCATACCTACACGACCTCTTACGCCAGAATTGGACGCTGTTCAATAAAGCAGGTCCAATTTGACCATCTAAGAACAATAGGAACGAAAAGCGTCAGTTCCCCCTTTTTTATATAGCGCGCGCACAAATTTTTATATACGGCTTCGAATATGGAGTTAGTTTCTGACAGGAGGTGCCAGACTTTGGCTGAAAAACCAAGGATACCACCAGAAAAAGCCAAGGAAATGCAGGAACGCGCAAAGGAAAGAAGTCTCATACTAAAAGAAATTAAGAATCAGGGGCCTTTGACTTTGGATGAACTGTCCAAAGCAACAAGCATGGACAAAGAGAAATTGTTTAAACACATGATAGCTATGAGACAGTTTGGGAAAATAGCCATTACTGGTGAACGGGACAATCAACTCGTGTATGGTTTACCCGAGGGAGAAGGAGCCTCTTAAGCCTCAACTTGATAATCGGATACCAGTTCTCATCTTTGATTTTAAAAGCTTCAATGTCGCCTTAAACAACGAAATATTTTATTTCATAGTTTTTATTTTAATGTAGGATAGATGTATGAATGGACAGGTTCACCCTGTAATTATACAATTCAGATAAACCCCCATGGTGAGAGTCAAACGTCAGAAGAAATCGCGCCAGAATACGTCAAGAAACGTGTTCTAATCCTAGGCGTTGGCAACATACTGTTCGGCGACGACGGTTTCGGCCCAGCGGCAGCTGACTACCTATTAAAAAACTACAAGATTCCGAACGACATATACGTCATGGACGTAGGAATAGGAGCTGGAGATGTGCTTTTCACGGTGGGCTTAAGCCAAGAAAAACCCAAAAAAATAATCGTCCTTGACGCGGTTGACATGAAAAGAAAGCCCGGAGAGATATTTGAGCTGTCGATAGACGACTTGCCAGCAAACAAAATTACCGATTTCTCGTTGCATTTGTTTCCAGCCACAAATCTCTTGAAGGAGTTAAGAGACCAGATGGGCGTTGACATTGTCATTTTGGCGTGTCAAGCAGAGCGAACACCAGATTCTGTTAGTATTGGGCTATCTGATTCTGTGAAGCAGGCACTGCCCAAGGCGGCTGAGATGGCGCTTAAGCTGGCTGAAAAAACAGCTCTCAATAGAAAAACTGATTAGTGTTTCCTCACTTCCATTAATAGAAGTGACATATCTTGAGAAGGGCATTGTCAACCGTTGAGTATGAACAGATGAAAGGCAAAACGTTCATAGTTATACGTGTTGACGAAAAACTCTGCGAGGTCTGCGATAAACCGCTCAGAGCCGAGGAGAAAACGCTCAAAACCCTTCAAATTTCTGATTACAGCAGCTATTCAAACCTATTGACCCGGCAGAGAGCCCATGACCGTGTGGAAGTAGACCTAGAAGAAAACAAAATCTACGTTTATCACCATGACTATCCCGGCGACATCCATCAGAGTTGCATTGAAAAGTTGTAGGAATCTATTCAACTGACCTTGTAGAGGTATCCGTCCTCTTTTTCTCCAGCTTCAGAGATCGTGCCAATCTTTCTCAGAGCAATAATGTGTCTAAGCACTTCTTTCGGACTGATTTTTGTGGATTCAGCAATTTCCTTTATGGTTTGCGGACCTTTCTCTTTTATCTCACCTATTATCATTTGACGTTCAATCTCGTCCTTCATTATCTTTGAAGAGGTAGCCTTGTACTTTTGTTCATCCACTTTTGGTCCAACCTGCGATATTCCAAGCACCCATCTGAGCCGTTCTGTCTTGAACGCTTCTATTGCTGCGTCGGTCTTCTTGGCAATTTTCTTTTTTTCGCTCAAACAGTTTACCTCCATTTCTCAATCGGCTAACAACGCGTTAGCATGACCCGGTATCTATTCTAGATGTGAAATGTTTGCCATATATTGCTTTAGGTTGGCGCCACAATTCCAGCTACGCACTCTCTTTTTTTTAATACGTGAGAAGCACCGTAGCTTTCGTGGCAGCGGCGCTAGCTTGTGTGACAGACTCAGCAATGTCCTTGGGGCTCTCAGCCACACCCGCTACGAACACTCCATCAACATTTGTCGTAACCGAGTCGATTTCGGGGTTGACGACTACGAAGAATTTGTCTTCACCAATCTTGAGTGGTAGAATTTTGGCAAAATCGTTTATTGCTGCTGGAACAAGGCCGGTGGACAAAACAACCATGTTAACCTCGTTTTCAATGGGTTCACCAGAGTCGATGTTTTCCCCACATATGAGCAGGTTATTGTTTAAGGGTTTTTCCAACACTTTGACCAGTTTTGCCTTGACGTATCTGATGCCGAATTCACTTTGGGCTTTTTGATAAGACTCTTTGAATTTCTTGTCGAAGGTTGGAATGTCCATGTAATAGATTGTTACGTCGACGCCAGGAATGTGTTTTTTCAACAGCTCTGCCTGTTTAGTGGCGTACATGCAGCACACTTTTGAGCAGTAAACGTTGCCAGATTTCTCGTCTCGAGGACCCACACACTGAATAAAAGCGATTTTTTTAGGTATTCTTCCGTCAGACAGTCTGACTACGCGTCCTCCTGTTGGTCCAGAAACGTTCAAGAGTCTCTCTAAAGCCAGACCGGTTATTACGTTGTCGTAGAGGCCGAAACCATATTCTTCTTCCCTTCTTGCGTCGAACAGGTTGTATCCTGTAGTGACGATGATGGCTCCAACCTCGATTTCCATCTCTTCCGGTCGCTGTTGATGGTTAATGGCTCCAATCTTGCACACGTTTTTGCACAGCTCGCATTCCAGGCAGTGCTCCTTGTCAATGGTGTATATGAGTGGAACAGCCTGGGGAAAAGGAATATAAATGGCGTTTCTCATGCCGATTCTCTCGTCAAAATCGTTGGCAACCTCAATGGGACACAGTTGAGCGCACGCTCCACACCCAGTGCACTTGTTTTCATCAACGTACCTTGACTTTCTAAGAATTTTAACTTTGAAGTTCTTTCCTTCGCGGCGGACCTCTTTTACTTCCGAATATGTGAGCAGTCTTATGTTTGGATGTCTTCCAACCTCAACCATCCTCGGTGTGATCATGCAGGGGGCGCAGTCGAGTTTCGGAAAGATCTTGTCTAACTGTGCTACTCTGCCTCCGATACTGGGGTTCTTTTCGACAACGTAAACCGTGAAACCCTGATTCGCTAAGTCAAGGGCGGCTTGAATTCCAGCAATACCCGCGCCGATAACCAATCCAGCCTTGGCCATTATCATACGCTCGTTTGAAGCTCCTTTCTCAACGGGCTGGGGCCTAATTTTTTAATTTCTTCAACGAATTCTTTAACGACTTGGGCGAATTTTCCCCCCTCTGAGGCGGAAACCCATTCTAAGCGTAGTCTTGCGGGTTCTATCCCGATTTGCGGCAGAACTTCACTGAGGAACTTCACTCTTTTTTCGCAAGCGTGATTTCCATTGATGTAGTGACAGTCGCCTATATGGCATCCAGTTACGAGAACTCCATCTATGCCTTGCCTAAAAGCTTCTAAAACATGAAGTGGGTCAACTCTTCCGCTGCACATGGTGCGAATAATCCGTATGTTGGTTGGGTATGACATTCTGCTCACGCCAGCTAAATCGGCGCCAGCGTAACTGCACCAGTTACACAAAAATCCGAGAATACGTGGCTCAAACTGTTCGGTCATCTTATATTTCTCCTTCCCCTTTTGGGGTTACAGTCGGAGTAAGCGCTTCTGTCAAGAAAGCTGTTCTAACTTCAGCCATTATTTGATCATCAGTGAAGTGTCTCATTGATATGGCTCGGCGTAGGCAAGCAGCGGCACAAACACCGCACCCCTTGCAGAGTGCCTCTATCACCATAGATTTTCCTTCATCGATTCTATGAGCTCCGAAGGGACAGAGTTTCTCGCACATACGACAACCGACACATCGGTCTCTGTCCACAATCGCTGTTATGGCTTCGGTTCTCACCTTTCTGTTCGCCATTGGACTGCCTGCCCGAGACGAAACCGCATACGCTTGGGATATACTTTCGGCGATGTCTTTTGGACCGTGAGCTGTACCGCAGACGTATATGCCGTCGGTTGCGAAATCGACTGGTCTGAGTTTGACATGTGCCTCTAAGAAGAATTCGTCTTGTCCCAATGGAACTTTAACCATCTTTGAAAGTTCTTTTGCACTATCGTGCTGTATTAGAGGTGTAGAGAGCACAACAAGGTCGCAGTCTAAGTCTCTCTTTTCGCCTAAAAGAGCGTGGTAAACAGTCACCTTAAGCCTATTGTCTGGTAAAGGTGTAACTTCTGGCGGGTTGCTTTTGGTGTAGTTTATGAACTTGATGCCTGCTTCTCGAGCTTTTCTGTGGTGTTCCTCGTAATCTTTCCCGTAGGTTTGCATGTCTTGGTATATGATGTAGACCTCAGACTCGGGATACCATTCTTTAATGAGCATGGCGTTCTTGACTGCTACCATGCAACAGATTCTTGAACAGTAGGCTCTGGGCGGTTTTTCATCTCTAGACCCGACGCATTGAATCATGGCAACCCTTTGCGGTTTGAAGAACTTGTCCATAGCCGACTTTCCATCTTTGAGAACTCCCTCGAGATCTACTTGTGTGAGCACTCTGTCGTACTTTTCATAACCATAGAAGCCAGTAGGCTTGAATTCAACAGCGCCAGTGGCAATGATAATTGTGCCGGCCTTAAACTTGCTCTCTTCACCCTTTCTGAGAGCTGTGACTTCAAAGTTGCCGATGTAACCGTCAACGCTCTTTATGCTGGTAGACGTCAGCGTGGTAATGTTCTTGTGACTCTTTACGGAATTGATGGAAGCCTCTAAAATCTTCGACGCCTCTTCATTCGTGGGATACAACCTGTAGATTTTTCTTAGCATACCGCCGAGTTCAGGCTCTTTCTCAACCAAATAAACCTTGAAGCCTTGGTTTGCCAAGCACAAGGAAGACATGATACCCGAAATACCGCCGCCTATAACCAAGGCTGTGGGATCCACAGCAACTTCTGACTCCTCTTGAGGCATGAGAAACGATGCCCTAGCCACAGCCATGCGAACTATATCCTTGGCTTTTTCTGTAGCCTTATTGGGTTCCCGCATGTGCACCCATGAGCAGTGTTCTCTAATGTTGGCTAACTCAAACAGGTATGGGTTTAGGCCTGCATCCTTGCATGCTCCACGGAACAACGGCTCATGAGTTCTTGGAGTGCATGAAGCAACTACAACCCTGTTTAGGTTGTGTTCCTTTATAGCTGCTTTGATCTTATCTATGCCTTCAGCCGAACACGTGTAGATGTTATCCTCAGCGTAGGCGACATCGGGCAACGTTTTAACGTATTTGATAACTTGAGGAACATTAACCACGCCGCCAATATTGATGCCGCAGTGACATACGAAAACTCCGACTCTAGGTTTTTCCTCTTGCTCCCGTGTCATAATCACGTTCCTCCTCCCATGCGTTGTATCTGTACCTGTGCCAACGCTTCGGCTGCTCTGGCCGCTGCGGCGCTAGCTTGCGCCACCGAGTCTGGAATGTCTTTCGGAGATTGGCAGTATCCGCAAACGTATATTCCTGGAACCGTGGAATCAACTGGAGCTATCAGTGGATGCATCACTTTGAAAAAGCCGCATTCGTCGAGTTCAACTCCTGCGATTTCAGCTAGTTTTTTGTTGCTTTCTCGCGGAATCAGAGCCGGACACAACACGACTAAGTCTACGTCGCTGAGCGATTTAATCTCCCTTGTGAACGTTTCATCGTACCATATGGTTAGGCTTTTTGTTTTAGGGTCTTCTCTGATTTCGCCAGGTCGACTTCTAATGTATTTTACACCATACTCCTCTCTGGCTCGGTTGACGAATTCTTGAAAGCCCTTTCCAAACGCTCTCAATTCGTTATAGAAAATGTAAACTGAAACACTTGGGGCATGTTCTCTGATTATAAGTGCCTCCTTTGTGGCGTACATGCAACACACACTCGAGCAGAAGGGAGCGCCGAACTTCGAGCTTCTAGAACCAACACACTGAATGAAGGCTATCTTCTTTGGGATGCCGCCGTCAGCAGGCCTTAAAAGGTGTCCACCAACTGGACCAGATGCGCACACCCAGCGTTCAAACTCCAGCGCGGTTAGAACATTTTTTTGCTTCTTGTAACCGTATTCAACTATTTCTGACGGGTCGTATTGGTCAAAACCTGTGGCGATGATGATGGCACCGACGTTCAAATCGATATCTTGCGGTTGCTGTTGAAAATCAACCCCGCCTGCTCGGCACACCTTGGTGCAAAGTTTGCACTCGATACAGTTTTCCTTGTCAATAGTCATGCATCTTGGCACAGCCTGAGGCATCGGCATGTAAATTGCTTTACGCATGCCCAATCTCATGTCAAACTCGTTGGGTATTTCAATCGGGCAATGTTCAGCGCAAACAGCGCAGCCAGTACATTTTATTTCATCAATATATCTGGGTTTTTTAAGAATCTTAACTTGGAAATCACCGACTGACCCTTTAACCTCCTTGAGTTCGCAGTATGTGAGCAGTTTTATGTTTGGGTGGCGATAGCACTCCATCATTTTGGGCGCTAGGATGCAGATGGAGCAGTCCATAGTGGGGAAGGTCTTATCCAGTTGAGCCATTCTTCCCCCGATGGTAGGTGTCTCTTCTAGGAGGTAGACTTGAAAGCCACGCCCTGCAAGATCTAAAGAAGCTTGTATTCCTGCTATTCCGCCACCAATAACTAGAACCGAAGGCTTCTCACTCATTTTTCATCATCTCCACCGTGCTAGAATTTTGTGTCAAGTTAAGGGCTCTCGCCACTAGGACGGAGAGGTCACACGTTTCTATGGCCACTTCCTCTTTTTTCACGGGTAATTTCTCGCTCAAGGCGCAGTTGAGGTGAATCTGGCACTTTGGACACGCTGTCACCAACAGGTCGGCGGTTGTGCCCTTTGCCTCCGCCAAACGTTCTATCTGCATCTGTTTTGAGTGTCGGCCGCAACCCATCCAAGCGCTGACGCCACAGCATAGGGCGCTTTCTCGGTTTCTCTCCATCTCTATGAGTTCTATGCCTGGAATGCTGGTTATAACCTTGCGAGGAGAATCGTAAACGCCCATGTGTCTGCCTAGCCTACACGGATCTTGATAAGAAACTTTCTTGCCTAGTTTTCCATTGAACTCAAGCTTGCCGTTATCAATTAGGCTGGTTAGAAACTCTGATGCGTGTAACACTTCCAATTTAGGCTTGCCAAACAGTTCAGCATAATCTAATTTGAGAGTTCGATAGCATTCAGGACACGTTGTCACAACCGTAGAAACACCACTCTTCTTTATCGCTGTCATGTTCATCTTAGCTAACTTTTCAAAGCTTGCGAGATCCCCAGCGAAGGAGAGGTCGTGGCCACAGCACCTTTCATTTTCCAATAAAACGGGTTTTATTCCAGCGGCATTCATAATCCTCAACATGCTCTGAGCGATTTCAATGCTTTTAACGCCGATGTCGTCAAAGACAATGTTGAAATATGGTAGACAACCAGTGAAGTACAAAACGTCTCCAGTCTTGGCGATTTCAGTTCCCTGCGGAACCCATTCTAGACGATTCTGTTTAGCATCAGGATTTGTCATCAACCTTGACAGAGAAAACAGCACACCCTCGTGGGAGCAGTTGCCAGAAATGCCATAGGCTGCGGCTTTGGATCTGCAAGTTCGTATCAGTTCATCGTATTCGATGTCTAAAGGACATCTCTGACGGCAGAGATAGCACGTTAAGCATGACCACAAGCCCTTATCTGTTAAAACGGCGTCTTCAAGTCCCATCAAGGCTTTTTCCACAGCCAAGCGTGGAGAATACAACGGGTCAAGTCTTGTTATTGGGCAGCTGCTTGAGCACTTGCCGCATTCTTGGCAGTACAGGGCCTTTGTTCGCTTCAAAATGTTGTGAATAGGCTCTGTTGAATTGTGATGAACAGGTGAAACTACGTGTTTTTTACCTGTACTCAGTGGGCTGGGTCCCTTACTTCGCAATTTTTCAGTAAAGTCCTTGATTACCGACGCAAATTTTTCTCCCTCAGCCGCAGAAATCCATTCCAGACGCAGTCTGTCAGAGCCTATCCCTAGTAGGTCTAGAAGCTTCTTGGTCTTTTCAACACGTTTTTCAGCGTAGTTGTTTCCAGCCCGATAGTGGCAGTCGCCTGGATGGCAGCCTGCAACCAAGACCCCGTCAACACCGTTTTCAAAGGCATTAAGTATGAACGCTGGCTCCACCCTGCCACTACACATCAATCGGATTATTCGAATATTTGTTGGATATGAGAGTCGGCTTGTGCCAGCTAAGTCGGCGCCAGCGTAACCGCACCAGTTGCATAGAAACCCTACGATTTTTGGCTCAAACTCTGGCATATTTGGCTCCTCCTATGCGCCTGTTAGTGCTGCTTCAACCATGGCATTGACTTGTCTTTCAGTGAAGTGTTTCATAGTTATTGCTCCTGTGGGACAGGTTACGGAGCATGTGCCACAACCCTTACATGATATCTCATTAACTCTGGCGTTCACGGTTTTGGGAGCAATTTCTACGAGCTCAATTGCTTTGAACTCACACACTTCCTCACATCTGCCGCATCCACGACACAGGTCTGGATTCACACCCGCCGTTATGGCTTCTGTTCTCATTTTCTTGTTAGCCATCAGAATGGCGGCTCGCGCAGCTGCTGCCTTCGCCGAAACAATGGACTCTGGTACATCTTTGGGTCCCGTGGCTGCTCCTGCTACAAATATTCCGTCCATCTGTGTGTCTACAGGCCTTAGCTTCAAGTGAGCCTCCATTAAGAAGCCGTCGGGACTCAAAGGTATCTTGAGTGTTCGTGCAAGAATAATTGAATCTTTGTGAGGAATAAGCGGCGTCGACAGTACAACCCAATCGCTGGTGAGCTTGACCTCATGACCAGCAAGCATGTCGTAGACCGAAACTAACAGTTTCTTATCTGGGGTTTCGGTGATTTCGGGTGTTGCTTCCTCAATGAACTTTATGAATTTGACTTCGAGGTCACGCGCTTTGGAGTATATATCTTCGTATTCTTTGTAAACTCTGAGGTCGCTGTAAAGTATGATGACATCGGTTTTAGGCGACTGCTCCTTTATGAGTATGGCGTTTTTGATGGCGTTCATGCAGCAGATTCTGGAACAGTAAGGCCAGCCCTCTTCCTTCCTAGCCTTAAGAATTTTCCTGAGCAGGCGGGAGGTGTCAGACATGGCGAAGGCTTCAAGTTCGTAAGCTCGAATTTCTCCTTTCCTAGAGCCTACGCACTGTATCATAACAACCCTTCCGGGACTTCCAAGAGCGCCTTTGTTTAGAAGTTGATCCATTTCTAGTTGTGTCACGACGTTTGGATATACATCATATTGATAGAGTCCTTCAGGCGGTTGATAGTTTAAGGCACCACACGCCACGATTATGGTGCCGATATCGAATCCGATCTTTTCGCCGTTTCTAGAGGCTGTAACCTGAAAATTTCCAACGTAACCCTTAACATCAGTTACGGTTGTTGAAGTCAAGAGCTGAATGTTCTTGTGAGTATTCACCACCTTAAGGGCCGGATTCAAAATCTCCGACGAATCCTGCATGGTTGGATACAGTTTGTGTAGTCTTCGAAGGTTTCCACCGAGTTCGGGCTCTTTCTCAACCAAGTATATCTTGAAGCCTTGGTTTGCGAGGCTCAGCGCCGCCGTTATTCCAGCTATGCCACCGCCAATCACGAGACTTGAGTCTTTTATGTCTATCTCGGGTTCTTCCTGCGGCTGCAGCCAAGTCGCTCTCGCAACAGCCATCCTCACAATGTCTTTAGCCTTTTCAGTAGCTCCATCTGGCTCGTGCGAGTGAACCCAACTGCACTGTTCACGTATGTTTGCCATCTCAAAAAGGTACTTGTTTAATCCAGCTTCTTGACAAGCTGACCTGAACAATGGCTCGTGTGTTCTAGGTGTGCAAGAAGCCACGATGACTCTATTGAGACCATGCTTCTTCACAGCTTCTTTAATCGAGGCCAAACCTGCCTCAGAACAGGTGTAAATGTTGTCTTCACTGTAAACAACGTTCGGCAACGTCTTGGCATATTCCACAACCGCTGGAACATTGACCACGCCTCCAATATTGACCCCACAGTGGCAGATGAAAACACCGATTTTAGGCGCTTCTCCTTCTTTAAAAACCACAGGCTTAGGCATGAAAGGTCTAGGCAGAGGCTGCGGAGGCTCTGGAACCAAAACCAGCCTTTTTTCAGCGCGTTTTCTAGGTTTCGCAACTCTTTTTCGTTCACGCCGACCGGTTCTGGACATGGATTTTTACCTCGATCTAAACGGTTTGGATCTATTTTTACATTGTCTTCAAGGGGTTTGGGCCCATTTGTTTGATTTTCTGTGTTGTGTCTCGAATTAAGGCTGCAAATTTTTCGCCTTCGCCGGCTGAAATCCATTCTAGTCTGAGTCTTTCGGGTTCGATTCCTAAGTGACCAAGTGCTTCTTTCAGGAATGCGAATCGCCTCTCCATCATGTAGTTTCCTTGAACATAATGGCAGTCGCCCGGGTGGCACCCTGTTATGAGCACTCCGTCGGCTCCCCATCTGAAGGCTGAGAGTACAAACGTTGGGTCTATTCGTCCACTGCACATGACCCTAATGATTCTCACGTTTGTCGGATATTCAAAGCGGCTCGTTCCAGCCAAGTCGGCGCCTGCGTAGGAACACCAATTACAGCAGAAAGCCAAGATGACTGGTTCAAATTCTGCTTCCACTTTGGCCTCTTCCACTTATACTTCCTCCGTTAATGCCGCTTTAACCTGCGCGAGGATCTGTGCATCCGTAAAATGTTGCATGGTTATTGCTCTCCTCGGGCATTCAGCGGCACATGCGCCGCATCCTCTGCAAAGAGCAGCGATAGTGTGAGATTTTGCATCCTCGAGATAGTGGGCGCCGTATGAACATATTTCCTCGCAAAGGCCACAGCCAATGCACTGTTCCTCGTCCACGAATGAAGTTAGTGCTTCTGTTCTCATTTTCTTGTTAGCCATAAGTATAGAAGCCCGCGCAGCCGCAGCTTTTGCTGAAATTATGGATTCAGGAACGTCTTTCGGGCCCGACGCTGCGCCAGCGAGAAATATTCCGTCCATCTGTGTGTCTACGGGTCTTAGCTTCAAGTGAGCCTCCATTAAGAAGCCGTCTTGACTTATTGGGATCTTGAGCATTCTCGCCAAGATAACCTCTTCTTTGCGTGGAATCAATGGTGTTGACAACACAACCCAGTCGCATGGAAGTTTCATTTCTAGACCCGACAACGCGTCGTAGGCTGTTACGGTTAGTTTGCCTTCTGGTTCCTGCGTTATCTCTGGTGTCACTTCTTCGATGTGCTTCACGAATTTAACCTGATTCTCACGTGCCTCAGAGTAGAAGTCTTCGTATTCTTTGTAGACCCTGACGTCTCCATATAGGATTATGACGTCTGTTTCGGGGAACTTCTCCTTTATGAGTATGGCGTTTTTGATAGCATTCATGCAGCAAATCTTGGAGCAGTAGGGCCAGCCTTCTTCTCTCTTCGCCTTAAGAATCTTAGCCAATAACCTAGCGGTATCGGACTTTGGAAAACCTGTAAGGTCTACGGCGCGTATTTCACCCTTCCTAGCTCCGACACACTGTATCATAATAACCCTTTCAGGCGGCTTTTCGATTTTTCCATTCCTGAGCAGCTCATCCATCTCTAATTGTGTGACGACATTTGGATAAACTCCGTATTGGTAGAGCCCCTTAGGTGGTGTGTAATTCATTGCACCGCAAGCAACGATTATTGTTCCGATCTCGATTTCTCTCTTTTCACCGTTTTTCGCGAGTGTAACTTTGAAATTTCCAACGTAACCCTTGACATCCGACACCGTGGTCGAAACCAAAGTTTCAATTTTCTTGTTTGCGCTCACGGCTTTTATGGTAGGCTCTAAAATTTCAAGCGTGTCTTGCATGGTTGGATACAGTTTGTGCAGTCTTCGAAGGTTTCCACCAAGTTCGGGCTCTTTCTCAACCAGGTAAACCTTGAAGCCTTGGTCAGCAAGAGTCAGAGCGGCTGTCATCCCAGAGATGCCGCCGCCGATGACCAGGGCGTTGTCTTTAATCTCTAGCTCTGGCTCTTCTTGAGGCTCCAGCCATGTGGCTCTCGCAACAGCCATCCTAACTATGTCCTTTGCCTTTTTTGTTGCCTTCTCGAGTTGATGAGCATGAACCCAACTGCACTGTTCACGTATGTTTGCCATCTCAAACAAGTAGTGGTTTAGTTTCGCCTCGCTGCAAGCAGATCTGAACAATGGTTCATGAGTTCTCGGCGTACAAGAAGCCACAATGACTCTGTTGAGCTTACGCTTCTTTATGGCCTCTTTTATAGAGGCTAATCCAGCCTCTGAACAGGTGTAAATGTTGTCTTCAGCGTGGGCAACGTTTGGGAGAGTCTTGGCGTATTTGACAACTTCTGGTACGTTTACGACGCCGCCTATGTTGACGCCACAGTGGCAGATAAATACGCCAATCCGTGGTTCTTCTTCTCCCATGGATCACACTCTCTCCAAAACCTCGGCTACTCTCGCTGCGGTTGCGCTTCCTTGCATTATAGAGTCTGGAATGTCACCTGTTTTTGGTCCCAAACAATAGCCACAAGCGAATATTCCGGGAACAGTTGTATCCACTGGATTTGTGAGAATGTCTGCCGCCTTGAAAAATCCGTAGCTGTCAACTTCTGCTCCTAAAACTTTAGCCAGCTCTCTAGCGTCGGCTCGCGGCACAAGGGCTGGGCAGAGCACCACCAAATCGAATTCAGTGCTCTCTATTCTTCCGGCCACAGTGTCTTCGTACCATATTGCAAGGTTCTTTGTCACAGGATCTTCCATAATTTCGCCGGGACTGCTACGTACGAATCGTACACCATATTCGCTCTTGGCTCGGTTGACGAATTCTTGAAAGCCCTTTCCAAACGCTCGAAGATCAATGTAAAATATTGTAACCATGGTGTTAGGTTCGTGCTCTCTGATGAGAACCGCGTCTTTAACCGAATACTTGCAGCAGATGCTGGAGCAATAGGTGGTTCCGAACCTTCTATCTCTTGAACCCACACACTGTATGAAAGCGATTTTTCTCGGTATTTTTCCATCAGAAGGCCTTATTAAATGTCCACCCGTTGGGCCAGATGCACAGAGCAATCGCTCCAGTTCAAGGGATGTAATCAGATTTCTGTAACGTCCATAACCATACGTTGGGATTTGAGTTGGGTCGAAGAGATCAAAACCGATGGATACGATTACTGCGCCCACATTCAATTCAACCTCTTTGGGCTCCTGCTTGAGGTCAACTGCACCTGCTTGACACATTTTTTGACAGAGTCCACATTCTATGCAGTTTGCTTTGTCAACCGTCATGGATCTCGGCACTGCCTGTGGAAACGGCATGTAGATGGCCTTGCGCATTCCGAGTTGCTCGTCGAATTCGTTTGGAACTTCCACTGGGCAGTGGTCAGCGCATATTCCACAGCCTGTGCACTTCGTTTCGTCAACAAATCTGGGTTTTCTAAGAACTGTGACCAAGAAGTTTCCTCTGGAACCTTTGACCCTTTTCACTTCCGAGTATGTTAGAAGTTGAACATTGGCGTGATGGGAGCAATCTATCATTTTTGGCGCAAGAATACACATGGAACAATCCAATGTTGGAAACGTCTTGTCCAGTTGCGCCATTCTTCCGCCGATGCTCGGCGATTTTTCTACCAAATATACTTTGTATCCTCTGCTGGCTAGATCCAAAGAAGCCTGTATGCCGGATACTCCGCCGCCTATGATTAAAACTGTCTTTTCTGCCATTTTTCTCTCCTCCTATATTCTTTCCTTTAAGATTCCTGTTATTGGGATCCTGTGTGCCTTAACCTCCCAATCTTCAAGTTTCATGCCCATCCCTATCCTGAGAAGCTCAATGAAATGTATGACAGGCAGATTGTATTCTTCGTTGAAATGTCGCTTAACCTCTAGCTGGCCTAAATCGAGTTGCAAAAAGCAGAATGGGCAAACAGTGACTACAGCTTGCACCTCAGCATTTTTTAAAGCCATGAGCTTCTGCCGCGACACTTGTCTAGCTAGATCATCGTTTATGTCTCTCAAGGGTCCTCCGCAACACATCTCTTTGCGTTCGTAAGGAACAGATTCAACACCTGTGGCTTGAACAAGCGCGTCTAAATCGTTGAAACCCCTCAAAACTTCAAAGTGTATACGTTTAGGTTTGGTCATGTGGCATCCGGGTTGTGTTCCAACTTTCAATCCGTCGATGGGTTCCTTGATTGCACTTTTAATCTTGCTGACTCCTACATCTCCGTAGAGTACATCAACAAGGTTTTTGACATCAACTTTCCCCTTGTACTCTTTGCCCACCTCAGAGAGTATCTGGTTAACTTGATTTCTGAGTGTGGGATTTCTCTTCAAAATAGTGTTCACCATCAACAGTGATTCGTAACAATCATTACAGAGAGTCATGACGTCAAGACCCATCTCTTCGGCTAGGCAGAGATTTCGAGCTGCAAGCGCCATCCAGCTTGCATGGTCAACTGATTGGATACTAAACGGCGCGCAGCAGTTTGCTCCCTCCATGTCAACCAGCTCTATTCCTAGTTTTGGCAGAACCTTTCTAACTGAAACCTCATAACTGAGTTCTCTAGCGGGTATGAGACAACCCAAGAAAAAGGCGTACTTCATTTTTTCTCACCACTCTATGGGGATTTGACTATTTTCTCCATTCCAGTTTTCTTTAGTATTTTTTGCACCTCTTCTAATCCGTCCGTAGTGATTCTACCCAAGCCGAGGCTTTCTCTCTTGTCTAAAGCTGTTCTTATCGGATTTATGACGCGCGTTGTTTCATAGAGACTTTTGGCTTGTGCAGCAACCCCGGCAGGTATGTTGCCCTGTCTTACAGCGAGGTTTCTGATGGCAAACATAACTTCGCCGACATCTCCGCCTTGAGGACACCTGTCTAGACATGTGAAACAGGATAGGCAGTACCATGGCAGTTGAGTGGGCAGAACATCCTTTTTGAAGCCTAGGATGATCATTTCCATAAGGCGTCTGGGGTTGTGTTCGCTGGTTAGTCTGGCAACTGGACAGCCACTGGAACACCTTCCGCATTGAATGCAGAGAAGTATGCCCTTGCCCCTTGGAGTGTTCGCAACCTTCTGCATAAAATCAAAGTCAAGTTCGCTCAACATTCTCTCCTCTACTCTTTAGTACAGAAAAGAAGGACATGTTTGAACAGCCTAATATATTTTTAGCTCTCATGCGTCAAGGTTAGCGTAAAAGTAAAATAGACCGCCAATTTTTCCCCATATTTATATGTCGATTCTGTGATTCCATTGTTCTCGCGTATGCTGTTTCCCATTGCAAGACGGATAAAATTCCGTAGGTTAAGCTTTAGAAGTCTTCACTGAAACTAATCCTTTATGGCTTGTTTCATCAGAATTCGGCCTTTTTTAAGTTGGAAGTAATAGGATTTTGCGCCCTTAGTTGGACTTACTTCACTCGGTTTTTCGAGTGCCTTGCTTATGGCTATGACAGCGATGCCTGCACCAATGTCTGCTATTTTAGCCAAATCCAAAAGAACGATTCTCTGAATTGAAAGTTCTGGAAGTTCCTTCATGAGTCTTTCATGCTCACTTCTAAGCACCTTAGTTATCTCTAAAACGTTGTTGGCGACCTGGATGTCTCCGCGGAAAACACAGTCAATAGCCTTTAAGAACACGTTGTGAGTCATCTCACCCACATTGATTATTCTGTTCATCATGTTTTTGCTTGTCTTCTCCTTCACAGAATTATGGAATTCAATTGTTCTTCTGGCAATGTCTTCGGTGTGATCTGCAATCAACTCAAGATTCTTTGCAACTAGCGCGTAATACAAGACTTGTGAGGGTTCTTCCAAGCCTATTTTATCTGCTATGATGCGGTCACGTTGAGCTGAAAGGATTAATCGCATGGTGAGCCAATATATCATGTCAGCTTCATCTTCGCGATGAATCGCTTCCTCAGCTAACTCTCGATTGGAGTCTGCAAACGCCTTCATAGCCTCAACGTTCATAGTCGAAGCAATTACCGACAGTCTGCGTATGAGCATGTCTATTTTGAACTTCGTTGGGTCTACGGAACATTGAAGGTTGATTCGTTCAGGTGCTTCTTGAACTATACCCAACCCCATGAGTCTGCGTGTGATTTTGTGCACTTCGTCTACGTGTTCTCTGCGAATTTTGGTGGAGGAAACCACTTGGAATGCGTCTCGCCCAAGAGTGTAGTTTCCTACGATGAGTCTCGCCAACATTCCAGGTTCATTACAAACGTCTGAGTTTATGATGTATTCTTCTGTTTGCGTTTTGCGTTCTACCATACTACTTGGGATTAACTTTAATGAACCATCCCTCTCTGGAAGAAACATGACGAGGTCGCCTTGCTTCAAACCTGATTCTTTTACCCATTCCTTAGGTAAAGATACGCTGAACGTAGAGTAACCCACGCGCTGAATCTTTCGACTTTCCAACAGAGGCCTTTCTCCTATTTACTTGTAAATAGATGTATGATAAATATGAGCGAAGTATATATATGTTATGTTTACATCAAACCTAACATAAGGGAAAATCCTAAAAGAGGAATCTAAATGCCCGAATGGGCAACAATAAGCATCAGGGAAGAACTAATAGAGGAAATAAGAAAACTGATGAAGAGGACGGGACGTTATCGAAGCATTTCAGAATTTGTTGCCGAAGCAATCAGATTGCGCTTAGAAGAAATGATCCCCAGAAGCGAAGCAATTTCAGAATTACCCTCGGAAGCCCCTCAAAAACCAAGTATGCCATTAACTCCGGTCTCCCTGATGACTCCTCAGATAACAGGAGACGCCAGAGGCTACATAAACGTCCAGCTGCAACGTTCAGAACAAATCTGGTGGATTTTAGTCAGACTATTTGGAGATCTTGTTCGAAAAGATGTCAAAGTGGACGCTGAATATGCGCGTCAACTGCGAAACTGCAGAACTTTGATGAATTTTGTTCGTTCTCACATGTGCCCAGAATGTGACATAGAGTTGGCAAATGAGAGGTTGCCAGATCTACAACTAATCTTGGAAAATGTGAAACGTGATTTAATTGCAACAGCCATATGCGTTTCTGGTGACTACGCGCAGGAGTGGATAAGCGAAATCAATAGGGCTGAACGAGGCGGGTCTCAAGAAATTTCAGCTGTTGGACCAAGATTTGTTCCGGGTTTACCTAGAAACAGCAGCATCGGATGGACTAGAATAACATTGTCGAAGCCAGTACCAAGGGAACGAGTGGAAGAAATATCGAGGTTTCTTGGTGTATTGGTGAAGGCTGAGAACAATCTGCATTTCGTAGTGCGTGGTGAGAAAAAAACGGTCAAAAAAGCTGTTGAGATGCTTTACCAGATGCAATCAAGATAAAATTGGCAAGTCTTAATGGAAGGCGAAAAAAATTGAGCCGTAAAGTGGGTGCAACACTCGTCGTGGGCGGTGGAATTGCCGGAATTCAGACGTCGCTTGATTTAGCCGACGCTGGATTCAAAGTTTATTTGCTGGATGAATCACCGAGCATCGGCGGAACCATGGCCCAGTTGGACAAGACTTTTCCAACAAACGACTGTTCCATGTGCATTCTAGCGCCGAAACTTGTGGGCGCCGGGAGACACCCCAATATTGAACTGATAACGAATGCAAAGTTAGAAGAGGTTGAAGGTGAAGCAGGGAATTTCAAAGTCAGAATAATAAAGAGACCCAGATACGTGAACGAGGAGAAATGCAACGGTTGCGGCGTCTGTGCCCAACACTGCCCTGTTGAGGTCCCAAATGAATTCGATGAAAGATTGGGCGTTCGAAAGGCAATATATGTTCCATTTCCTCAAGCTGTTCCCTTAAAGTACGCGATTGATGAAGAAAACTGTCTCAAATGCGAATTGTGTATGAACGTTTGTAAAGCTGGAGCAGTCGACTTCAGCCAAAAACCAGAGGTTCTAAACCTTAAGGTTGGTGCCATTATTCTAGCGCCTGGTTTTGAGGAGTTTGACCCTCGCTTAAAGAGCATGTATGGTTATGGTCGATGTCCAAACGTTGTTTCCAGTATTGAGTTTGAACGGATTTTGAGCGCCTCAGGACCGAATGGTGGAAGGGTTTTACGTCCGTCTGATGGAACAGTGCCACGCAGAATAGCTTTTGTTCAGTGTGTCGGCTCCCGCGACGCCTTGGTTGGAAACAATTACTGCTCCTCCGCCTGTTGTATGTACGCCATAAAGGAGTCGGTGATAGCCATGGAACACACGCCAGGCGTACACTGCACCATTTTCTTCATGGACATGCGCGCTTTCGGAAAAGAATTCGACGCATACTACAATCGGGCACAGGAAGAATACGGAGTCAAATTTGTAAGGTCAAGGGTCTCAAGCGTCCATGAGATACCGGAAACTCAGAATCTCATCGTCAGACATGTTGAAGAAGAAACACCGAAGGATGAGGAATTCGACCTCGTGGTTTTGTCGGTTGGGATGAGACCGCCGAAACGCGCCATGGAAATGGCTAAAATTCTCGACATAAAGTTAAACAGGTACAACTTCTGTGCCACAAACACCTTTTCACCGGTAGAAACGTCTCGTTCAGGAATATATGTTTGCGGCGCCTTTGCCTCTCCAAAAGACATCCCAGAAAGTGTGGCTCAAGCGAGTGGCGCAGCCGCTAAGGCGGGTGGCATAATAGCGTCGGAGAGAGGCAAGCTCACTGTTGCAAAGGAGTATCCGCCTGAAATAGACGTTTCCAGTGAAGAACCTCGCATAGGTGTGTTCGTGTGCCACTGCGGCATAAACATAGGCGGCGTCGTAAACGTACCAGAAGTTGTTGAATACGCTAAGAAGTTGCCCAATGTTGTTTACTCTGAGCACAACCTTTACACTTGTTCACAAGATACTCAGAAGGGCATTCGTGAAAGAATAAAGGAGCACAATTTGAACCGTGTGGTTGTGGCTTCTTGCACGCCGAGAACTCATGAACCATTGTTCAGAGAAACCGTTCATGAGGCCGGTCTCAACATCTACCTGTTTGAGATGGCGAATATAAGAGACCAGTGCTCATGGGTGCACATGCACGAGCCTAAAGAGGCAACTGAGAAAGCAAAGGATTTGGTTAGGGCTGCCGTCGCCAAGGCACGTCTGCTAAAGCCTCTGCCAAAGCCCATGATAAAGGTTGTTCCCTCAGCACTGGTCATTGGTGGCGGTTTGTCAGGAATGGTTGCTTCGTTAGAGTTAGCGAAGCAAGGCTTTGAGGTTCACTTGGTGGAGAAAGACAAGGAACTGGGCGGATACGCTCGGAAAATCCATTATCTGCTCGGGTCTGAAGACCCACAGGAACGGTTGAAATCCATTGTTAACGAAGTCACGGAAAACGACAAGATTCATGTACACTTGAACTCGGAAATAAGCGACATCAAAGGGTATATTGGAAATTTCAAGACAACGCTGAATAATAATGGTGAAAAGAAGGAGATTGAACACGGCGTTGTCGTCGTAGCAACTGGCGCGATTGAGTACAAGCCAACCGAGTATTTGTACGGAACCGACGAAAGAGTGCTAACACAACACGAATTGGAAGAAAAACTTGCTAGGGGTGAATTCGACGCAAAAATGGTTTTGATGATACAGTGCGTCGGCGCAAGAAACCATGAACGGCCCAACTGTTCTCGCATATGCTGCAGTCAAGCGGTCAAAAACACCCTCAAAATCAAGGAGCTCAGCCCCGACACCGATGTTTACGTCTTGTACAAGGACATGCGAACCTTCGGATTTAAGGAAGACTATTACCGTGAAGCATCCAACAAAGGAGTTATATTCATACGCTACGATGATGAGAAGACGCCTGAAGTAACTAAAGAAAACGGGAAACTTAGAGTCACGGCTTGGGAACCCGTTCTAAAGACGTGGATTCCAATTGAGCCCGACCTTCTAGTTTTGAGTGTAGCTACGGTTCCGAACCCTGAAAATGAACGTTTGGCTGGAATGTTAAAGGTGCCTTTGACCAAGGACAAATTCTTCCTAGAAGCACACATGAAGCTGCGCCCTGTCGATTTTGCCACAGACGGCGTGTTTCTATGCGGCATGGCGCACTCGCCCAAATTCATAGATGAAAGCATAGCGCAAGCTTGTGCTGCAGCAGCCAGAGCAGTAACTGTGCTGTCGAAAACTGCTCTAGAAATGGAGGGAAGCATAGCCAACGTTGATGAAGACCTATGCAGCGGATGCAAAATCTGCGCGTCTGTGTGCGCCTACAACGCCATAGAAATGAAGGAGAACAATGACAAACCCGTTGCAAAGGTCCTAGAGGCGCTGTGCAAGGGTTGCGGAGTCTGCGGTTCGTCCTGTCCAACAAAGGCGATCACCATGGGGCATTTCACAAACGACCAGATTCTGGCACAGGTTAAAGCGGCATTAACGGAGGAAGCGAAACATGACTGAAACCCAGTTTGAGCCAAAAATCGTAGGGTTTCTATGCAACTGGTGCGCCTACGCGGGCGCTGACCTAGCTGGCGTCAGCAGACTGCAGTATCCACCCAACGTGAGAGTAATACGAGTCATGTGCAGTGGACGAATCGACCCTGCGTTTGTTCTCGAAGCGTTTAAGGACGGAGCCGACGGAGTGCTAGTCGCAGGTTGCCATCTACCATCAGATTGCCACTATCTTTCCGGCAATTTCAAGGCTCAAAGAAGAATCTTTCTCTTAAAGAGGGTTTTAGAGCAGTTTGGCATTGAGCCTGAGAGACTCAGACTAGAATGGGTCTCAGCCTCTGAAGGAGACCGGTTTGCCACGGTTATTAGGGAAATGGTGGAGGAAATACGAAAACTCGGTCCAAGTCCATTAAAAAACGGAGGAAAAAGTTATGACTGCTGAAGAAAAAGAAGCACAATCAAAGAGACCCGAAACAAAAGCGACACTGAAAATTTCAGACATAGACACAAGGTTCAAAAATGAAGTCAAAAACATTCCAGGCGGAGAACGCCTTATGATGTGCTTCCAATGCGGCACCTGCACCGCTGACTGCCCCATCGCGAGATTCAGTGACACATACAGACCCAGACAAATCCTGCGAATGGCACAGTTAGGATTAAAAGACAAGGTTCTTTCAAGTGACCAACTCTGGCTCTGCGCAGCTTGCTACACATGCGTTGACCACTGTCCTCAAGATGTGGAAATATCCAGTGTTATCAGAGCACTTAAAAACATAGCCGTGAGAGACGGATACATGCCGCTCGCTTTCAAAGAATTGGCTGGCGCAATTTTACAAACAGGCCTAGCCTATAAGATTCCTGAACTTAGGCTAAAAAGACGGCAAGAAGCCGGATTGCCCCCATTGCCAAAGACCGACGTGGAAAGCGTTTCCAGGCTCTTCAATCGAACCGGCTTTTCAAAATTTGTGGAAAAAGGAGGAAATTCCAATGCCCGGACTTAAGTACCTACTGTTTCTAGGATGCGCTATACCCTACCGAGTGCTCAGTTATGAAATCTCGGCTAGAAAGGTTGCCGAAAAACTTGGCATAGAATTGGTCGAGATGCCCGACTACAACTGCTGTGGGCTTCCTTTAGACCCGGCAAACCACGATGTAATGTTAACCCTAGCCGCGCGAAATCTTTGTATAGCAGAACAAGAAGGACTTAACATTCTAACCCTTTGTCCAGGGTGCGCCGGAACACTGCGCAAGGTGAACAAGATGCTCAAAGAAGACAAACACGAAAGAGAAAAAGTGAACGGCTACTTGAAAGAGGCTGGACTTGAGTTCAAGGGAACCATCGAAGTCAAACATCTGATGCAGGCTCTCGCCGAAGACGTTGGACTGCAAAGGATAAAAGAGACTATCAAAAAACCGCTAACAAATCTCGGCGTTGCAGAACACAATGGATGCCACGTTGTGCGTCCACAGAAACACATTGGCTTTGACGATCCAGAGAATCCTAAGATTCTCAAGAGCCTCATAGAGGTGACTGGCGCCAAATGCTTAGATTATGTAGACGAGACCGAGTGCTGCGGTGCTCCCATAGTCGGAGTAAACGAGAAGATTCCGTTCTCCTTAGCACGAGATAAGCTCTCTCACATAAAGGCTGCTAAAGCTCAAGCAATAATCACGGTTTGCCCATTCTGTCACATGATGTTTGACACCAATCAGTCTAGAATTGAGAGAGTGTTCAACGAAACATACGGCTTACCCGTTTTGCACTATCCTCAATTGTTGGGCTTAGCCATGGGCTTCAGCCCAGAAGAATTAGCCCTAAAGGAACTGAGGGTTGATGCTTCTAAGGTGGTGAGTTTAATATGAGTGCACAAAAATTGAAATTCGCCTTCTACTGGGCGGCGAGTTGTGGTGGCTGCGAGATAGCGGTTTTGGATATAAACGAGAAAATACTTGATGTAGTTGCTTTGGCAGACATAGTGTTCTGGCCAGTAGCCATGGATGTCAAGTATAAGGATGTTGAAGCCATGCCAGACAAGAGCATAGACGTTTGCTTTTTTAACGGCGCAATAAGAACTGAAGAAAACGAGCACATGGCCAAACTGCTGCGACAGAAGGCAAAGGTCCTTGTCGCCTTCGGCTCGTGCGCCCACGAAGGGTGCGTCGTCGGACTTGCTAACGTTTCAGACAGAAAAGAAATCTTCGAGAGAATCTATCTTCAGGAGCCTTCAACAAAGAATCCGGAGGCTTTGATTCCGAAGACCTCATTCAAGGTGAAGGAAGGAGAATTGACCTTGCCAGAGTTTTTCGACACAGTGAAAACCTTAGACCAGACGGTTGATGTTGATTATTACTTGCCAGGTTGTCCACCGCCGGTTAAGCTTATTGCTAACGCTGTGGAAGCGATTGCAAAGGGCCAACTGCCGCCAAAAGGATCGGTCTTGGCTCCTATGAAATCCGTCTGTGACCAATGCCCGAGGAAGAAAGAAGAGAAGAAGATTTCTAAGATTTACAGGGTCTACGAAAAGGTTCCTGAGCCTGAAAGATGTCTTTTGGAGCAGGGAATAATTTGTATGGGTCCAGCAACTAGAGGCGGGTGTGAGGCTCAATGTTTGAAGGTAGATTACCCCTGCACAGGCTGCGGCGGGCCTTGTCCCAATGTGACCGAACAAGGAGCAGCTATGATAAGCGCTTTGGCATCAATCATGGGCCTAGATGAAGAGAAGGAAAAAGATTTTGATCCGCAAAAGCTCATTGATCAAGTTAAAGACCCTCTCGGTACCTTCTACAAGTACTCTCTTGCACATTCAATTCTTAGGAGGAAGATGAAAAAATGAGCGAGTTAAAGCAGGTAACCGTAAATCCCATTACGCGATTGGAAGGCCACGGAAAGATAGAGATATTCCTCAATGAAGAGGGAAATGTAGAGAACGCCTATCTTCAGGTTTCAGAACTTAGGGGTTTCGAGAGATTCTGTGAGGGAAGAAGAGCGGAAGACCTGCCTGTGATCACAACCCGCATATGTGGCGTTTGCCCTGTTGCACATCATTTTGCTTCCACTAAAGCCTTAGACGCAGCCTTTCACGTCGACCCGCCTCCAGCGGCTAAAAAACTTCGAGAGTTGATGTACAGTGGCTATTATTACTACGATCATACGCTGCATTTCTATTTCTTAGGCGGACCAGACTTTGTAGTTGGCCCAGACGCAGCGCCTGCTGAGAGAAACATTCTCGGTGTCATAAAAAAGGTCGGACTTGACATTGCTAAAGAAGTCATCAAAAACAGAGCTTATGGACAAAAAATCACCGCAATACTTGGTGGAAAAGCAACACATCCAGTGTGTGGGTTGCCTGGAGGCATAAGCAAACCACTCAGCGAAGAGGACAGAAAAGAAATTGAGATGATGGCCAAGACAGGAGTAGAATTCTCCAAGTTCACGTTGAAGGTTTTCGATGACGTTGTTTTAAAGAATAAGAATTACGTGGACTTGATTGTAAATGGACCTTACGCGCACAAAACGTATTACATGGGCTTAGTTGACAAAAACAACATGGTCAACTTCTACGACGGTCAAGTTAGAGTGGTTGATCCGCAGGGCAGGGAGTTCGTGAAATTTGGCGCTTCCGAATACTTAGACGTTATTGAGGAACATGTTGAACCATGGACATATGTTAAGTTTCCCTATCTGAAAAAGGTGGGGTGGAAAGGCCTACAAGATGGGCCTCAAAGCGGCATATATCGTGTAGGTCCCCTTGCAAGGCTAAACGCCTCTGAAGGAATGGCTACACCCTTGGCGCAAGAAGAATACAAACGAATGTATGAAACACTTGGCGGGAAACCCGTGCACAACACGTTGGCTTTTCACTGGGCTAGACTCATTGAGCTATTGTATGCAACTGAACGATGTTTAGAGCTTAGTCGGGACCCTGAGATAACAAGCAAAGACGTGAGAAACCCGCCAAGCGAACCCGGTGAAGGTGTGGGCATTGTTGAGGCGGCACGTGGCACATTGATTCATCACTACCAGCTAGATCAAGAGGGCCTAGTTAAGAAGCTTAACTTGATTGTAGCCACAACGAATAATGCTCCAGCCATATGCATGTCCATCAGAGACGCGGCTAAAGGCCTAATAAAAGGCGGAAACGTGAACGAAGGCTTACTCAACATGGTTGAGATGGCTTTCAGAGCCTACGATCCTTGCTTCGCCTGCGCCACTCACTTCGCTGTTGGACAAATGCCCCTAGAAGTCAAGGTCTACGACCACAACAAACACTTGCTGAAAGTTATAAAAAGATAGGTCTTTGAGACGTATCGTTTTCCAAAGTAAGCTTGCTACTGAATAAAACTCTGCCATTTTCCTTTTGATAGCTTTTGCCAGTAATTCGTCTTTAAATGTAAGGGTTACCGCATTCTTTTCTACGGTTTGTTCACTATTGTTGTTATTTGCGTTTCCCGCCAGTCTTACCATAGAAAACAAAGATGATGTCTGTTCCTTCAAAGAGGGTTCCATCCTTCAATCTACCCGTTATTGTGAATGCCACATTTGCGAATTTTTCGGTGGAAACAACGCTTTGAAGAATACAGTTTGCCACGGCATATCTGTTGAACTTCATCATCAAATCAGCTTTGCCATCACTGTCGTAATCGCCTATCACAATGGGCTTTGATTCTGGTGAGATAGTGCCGTTAAGTCTAATTGTCGAGATGTAAATGTCGCTTACGTTGTAGCCTTCTGGAAGCTCAATGTGAGTGGTGATCCATTTGCCTTTACCCTTCAAATTCAGAATGTCATGGTCAATGTCCAAGGTAGCGGCGACTGGCGGAGTCCAAGGATTCATTAGTGGATAACGGTCTCTATTGTCTGAATCAATAATGTATGGCGTTCTTTATGTCTTCCACTTCTCTACTGTCTCTTCCTCAGTTTTCTCCTCAACTATTTTTCGATATGGAGAACCACATTGAGGACAAGTTTGAGAGTTAGAATACTGCGTCTTACAATGCCCGCATTCGTAGACCGTTATTACCTTAGTTTTCACAATCTTCTCCTCTATTTTGAGTTTTGACCTTTCTTTTGACCATCTCTGAAATAAGAAGAGAACAACCAAACCCACACCATATAACCCAGAGAAAATAAAAACGAGCCCAGACAAAAATTTAAGGGTAAAGTCTTCGGTATTAAGTTGAAGAGCTCCTGCAAGAAAGAAGACTATTAAAGCGATTACTCCTCTTTTCCATTTTCTCATATGGTAGTCTCCTTCAAATGTGCTTCAGCTGTTCTCTTGATGGAATAGAGCATTTTCTCCTTAAATTATTAATGCAAGTTGAAAGGATATGAATGAATGGCTAGACAATTTCTCCGTAAATAGTTAGTACAGCTTAGGATGATATGGTGTATTGGTATTGATGGAGAAAGGAGGTGATAGAACTGAGAAGGAAAATAGGTTTGAAAATAATTGTTGGCAGTGTTTTCATCTGTTCATTCGTTTTAGCCTTGATGTATCCAGTGATTTCTGTCCAACACAAGGATAAAACGCATTTCCTAATGTCTCCGAATCCTCATGCCCTCTTCACTCCACCGTCAGGTAAAGGGGCTGATGTCATGCTTGTGTGGGTTGCAGTTGTAAAGGATAGCACGTTTGGAAGCTGTACTATGGCTCAGATCGCATATGAGACCTATAATGTAGGAGGCGACCACCACTACTGTGAGTATCACATCTACACAGACAGCCTAAAGGCTGGAGAAATATATGCATACCCAATAGAAAAAACCCGGGCAGGGATACCGATTGTGTGGGAGGCCGATGTTACCATCGCAAGAATCGATGTTACCGAGTCTGAACATCAACTTAACGCCACGGTGACAGTAAAAGGCAAGACGCTCTTTACCGCAGGATTCTGGGCGGACACAAATGCCCAAATAGAATCACGTGTTTCAACCCTAGAAGGGATTCCTTCAGAGCTTTACCTTTCAGTTGAAGCATATCGCCCAACACTTCAAGCACTAGTGACTGGGGTAGAAGTTGGAGATTTCCTAGGGGGTCATTTTGACTACATAGACACTGAACTCATCGATTCATCACTTCTTCCATGAGCTCTCATAACAGAGTACAACAGTCTTCATTGAATACGAATACCAAGCATAAACAAGTTCTAGTTTCAGCGCGTGCAGAAATTTACATCTTTAGTTAAACATTGGATTCAGTCAGTTTCCATGGTGAAATCACAGGTTCAAAAGGAAGGCTAAATAACGCTTCTTTGACAGAAAACTAAGAAATGATTAACTAAAACAAGATTTATTATCGACTTTGCTGCATTGACATGTTCTATTGAAGGGAATCCAGCGATGACAGAAAAGGCGGTTGGGTCTCCAAAGAATTTTGAACCAACGAGGCTGGATCCATCGTTCAAACATGAGGTTATGCGGGAGCGCGATGGCGAAACCCTCAAAACCTGTTTCCAATGCGGAACCTGCACTTCGAGCTGTCCAACCGCGCGGTTCAGCAGTTCTTATCGTCCCAGAACGGTTCTACGGATGGCACAGTTGGGATTAAGAGAAAAAGTGCTTTCAGACAATGCTCTCTGGCTTTGCACCGCCTGTTTTACTTGCACTGACCGTTGTCCTCAAGGTGTTGAGGTTGCCAGCGTCCTGCGCGTGTTGCGAAATCTCGCTGTTAAACATGGCATTGTTCCCCTCATCTATAAGGAATTAACCTCAAGCATCAAGGAAACGGGCTATGCGTATAAGATTCCCGAACTGCGACACAAGAAACGAGAAGAGGCAGGGTTGCCGCCTCTACCCAAGGCCAATTTGGCGGACGTTTCAAAACTAATCAAGCTTACAGGCGCCGCAAAACTGCTCAAGAAGCGAAGGACGCACCAATGACTAACCTAAAATACCTCATTTTCTTGGGTTGCACCATCCCATACAGAGTTTCCAGCTACGAGGTTTCAGCAAGAAAGGTTTTACCGAAACTCGGCGTCGAACTTGTTGAGATGCCTGATTTCAACTGTTGTGGGCTTCCGGTTGACCCTGTTAACCATGAATTTTCGCTTGCCCTCTCAGCGCGCAACCTATGCTTGGCTGAGCAGCAGAACCTGAACATTGTCACTCTCTGCACTGGTTGTGCCACAACGTTGCGCAAGACAAACAAGATGTTGAAAGAGGACAAGAGGCTCAGAGAGACGGTAAACGGGTATCTTAAGGGAATTGGCATGGAGTTCAAGGGCACAATCGAAGTGAAACACTTGGTTCAGGTACTTAAAGAAGATGTTGGCTTGGACAAGATCAAAGGCGCTGTTCAAAGGCCTTTAACTGAACTCAAAGTTGCGGAACACTGCGGTTGCCACCTTCTGCGACCCCAGAAATACTCCGGCTTTGACGATGCGGAAGATCCTCACGTTTTAAAGGAGCTCATAGAGTTGACAGGCGCCAGATGTTTAGACTACGCTGACGAAGCCGAGTGTTGTGGCTACACCGTTGTTGCCATAGACGAAAAAGTTTCTTTAAGTTTAGCTAGGGAGAAACTCCACCACATTAAAGAGGCGGGAGCTCAAGCCATTGTAACCATCTGTCCCTCATGCCACTTGATGTTTGACATGCAGCAGTCACGTATAGAACGCGTTTTCGGAGAAACCTTCAACCTACCAGTGTTGCACTACACCCAACTGTTGGGCTTAGCAATGGACATGAGTCCAGAAGAATTAGCCCTAAAAGAACTCAGAGTAGATCCGACGAAAATTCTTAAGACTACAACTTCATCAATTGACAGCGATTCCTGAGCAGAAGCAGGATCAATAGCTCTTTAAGAAGAGAATACGGAGTTGTATTGACAAAATCAGAACTGAGAAGTCAGAAGAAACGTTAGATAAATGTTGCAGTATACCTCAATGGAAAAGGGGAAAAAGGCATCAAATGGTTAAGTTTTGATGCCTGCTACTTCTATAGATTCCTTGAACAGTTTCTTTGTAACTGCTATTCGAGCCTTCTGCGCCAAGATATCTTTGGTCGTGAAGTCTAGGGCTTCTTCTGGGCACCACTTGACACATTTCGGGTCGCCTTCACAGAGGTCGCAGATTCTCACTTTTTTAAGCTCTGGATGCAACGTTATGGCGCCGTAGTCGCACGCCTCGATGCACCAGCTGCAGCCGTCGCACTTGTCGTCGTCAATTATTATGACGCCCGTTTGCTCCGACTGTTTCAAAGCGTCTCTCGGACACGCAGTTACGCAAGGGGCTGGGCTGCAAAGCCTGCAAGCGATGGAGATGTTTACAAGTGGGTGCAATCGCATGGTGCGTATTCGAGACTTTTGGGCACTGAAGACCTTGTCTTTGGTCAGAGAACATATATATTCACACACGGTGCAGCCTGTGCACTTGTCTGGGTCACAGGAGACCATTTTCCACTTGGATGTTTCGGCTTTGGGTACTGCCGCCATCTCTTATTCCTCCTTTTTTTCGGCTTTCTTCTTGCTCGGTTTAGGTTCCAGCTTGTCTTTAACTATGTAGATCAAATCTTCCATTCCGACTTCCTTCAGCTTCTCAACCAAGGGTATGCCATCTTTGGTCCATCCTCGAACCTCATAGTAATCGTCTAAGAGTAAGTCTAGTTCTTCTTGACTCACGAAGCTGCCCTTAGCCACACCCTCGTCTGGTATGGGCACGTTCATAATCTTCCAAGGTAATGTATCGTCTCTTCGGGTTAAGTCCTCACGTATGTTGAAGAGTCTGCCCAAGTTGTTGATTCTTTCGCCGGCCACTCTCAAATCTTCAGGCGTCATTTCAATGCCAGTTACGGCACTGTACAAGGCTGCCAAATCTTTAAATCCTTCGAAGTATGTGCCTCTGGAGAACTTGCAAACAATGAGCGAATCGATGATGGTGTATAAGTCTTCAGTTTCTTTAACTAGTTTTCCTCTGCCCTTCTCAGCCTTGAAACGGTTTACCTTACCGGCTACATCTGGTCCGTAGGCTCCGTGTCGGTTGTGGTCGGCTCCACGGAATGAAACCGCATAGCCCAACGCAGCCGTTTTTAATCCGCGGATGTCGTAGCCAGTCATTTCAACGCCTTTTATGTGAACGGCATAGTTGGGCGCGTCTTTACCGATTTTTTCAGCCGCCAGTTTGACTCCTTCAGCCAGCACGTCGCCTAGGCCTTCTCTTAGGCTGATTCTCTTTATCATCTCCAACATGGCTTCGTGGTTGCCGAAGTTGAGTTCTAAACCACCCGTTTCTTCTTTACCTATTATGCCGTGTTCGTAAAGGTCCATTGCGAAACCGACAATGCCGCCGATGGAAATGGTGTCCACACCATAGTAGTTGCCTAAATCCATACCCTTGAGGATCGCATCCAAGTTGCCTACGCCGCAGTTTGGACCCATAGCCCACAGTGGCTCATACTCCACTCGGGTTGTTGTTCCCTTATAGGGGCCTTCAGGCACAACCGCAATGTGTTCACAACGCATAGCACAGGATGAGCACCCGATTATTTTGGCTACGAAACGTTCGTTCAAGTATTCGCCGCTGATTTTTTCTGCGCCGTCAAATGTTGCCCGTGTGAAATTGTTTGTGGGCATTGCAGCAAGTTTCTGGAGTACAAGCACGTTTTCAGGAGTTCCCAGCGTTCGATATTTTCTCGCTGCTGGGCCCTTCATTCGTTCGTGTTGAATCTTAACGAGTTCGAGGAGACGATCTTGGTTAGGAACCTTAACGTCTTTTGAACCTCGTATGGCTATGGCTTTCAGGTTTTTGCTGCCCATAACAGCGCCTAAGCCGCATCTACCAGCCGCTCTGGTTCGGTCATTTATGATGCAAGCGATTCTGACCAGTTTCTCTCCGGCAGGTCCAATTGACGCCACTCGAATGTAGAAGTCCTTGAGCTCGTTTCGAATGGCATCCTCTGTCTCTTGAGGAGATTTGCCCCACAAGTGTTTGGCATCCATGATTTGAACGGCGTCGTCGTCAACCCACAGGTAAACTGGTTTTTCTGCCTTGCCGTAGAAGATTATTGCGTCGTAGCCTGCGCGTTTCATTGCTGTTCCGAAGTGTCCGTGAGACTTAGCTTCGCCCATGGCGAAGGTTTGAGGCGATTTAGAAACGAAGGCATGACCGTTTCCACCGGTTGGTACCATAGTTCCTGACAATGGACCGGTTGCTACAACAAGAGGATTCTCAGGGCTGAATGGGTCGGCACCTGGTCTAGAATGGTCTAGCAGTAGACGCATGCCAAGTCCGATTCCGCCAATATATTTTCTGGCAAGTTCTTCCTTCAATGACTCTGTCCAAATTTTTCCACTGGACAAATCCACGTGCAATATTCGTCCCGCATAACCTAACACGCTTTGTTGTCCTCCCATTTTACCTAGTTTTTAATGGAAGAGAAAATAGAATAGACATGGTCGAATATTTAAGGTTTATATGAAAAAATGTTAATAAACCCAAGCTTCCGCCAAATCCACTTCGAGTTGAGGCGAAGAGAAATATTTAACCCTTCAAATTAAACTAATTAGAAAAGAAGACCAATTTCGCATAGAGGCATCGACAAAATGAAAGTAAAGGTTCAATACCTAGGCTTCATAAAAAACCTCATAAACAAGAGCGAAGACGAATTCGAGCTTGAAGAAGGCGCCTCTTTATCTGAACTTCTCAATAAGATAATGGGGATTTATGGCAAACCGTTCAAGAAAGAGGTTTTTGAGCCGGGATTAAAGGATGTTAAGATGGGGTTTGTTGTGACGGTAAACGGCGTTTTGATGGGGCAACTTCAAGGAGTGGACACTCGACTAAACAACGGCGACAACGTTATCTTAATGTCGCTCATGAGTGGAGGCTAATACTTTAGTCAGCAACATTATAGCAGGAGTATGTGAACTATGGAAGTTAAACTGCTAGCCTACACGCCTGAACCCGAGCTGTTGTGCGCCAAAGCCATGAGGGCATGTAGAACCCAAGAGCCCGCTAGCGAGTTAGAACTGCCTGAGCAAGATGTGGCTAGACTCATCAGAGCCGCTAAGAAACTCGGTCATTTGTCAGTTTTGGAGCACGCTTCCTTCACATTTTCTATTTTCGGCATATCTCGAGTGTGCAGTCATCAATTGGTTAGGCATAGAATGGCCTCTTATTCACAGCAAAGTCATCGAAGAGTAGCGAGAAAAAGCGCAGAGGTTGTTGTACCGCCTTCAATAGAGAGGAACGAGGGAGCACGTGAACTCTTTAACAAAGCTGTAGATCATTCGTTCAGCCTCTTCAGTAAGTTGCTGGAACTAAAAATTCCTTTAGAAGATGCAAGATACGTGTTGCCTAATGCCGTAATGACAAATATCACTGTCACAATGAACGCAAGAGAATTGCTGCATTTCTTCAAGTTGCGCCTAGAAGCTTCGTCACAGTGGGAAATTCGAGACCTCGCCGAGAAGATGTTACAAGAGGCTAAGAAAGTGGCTCCAATAATGTTTGAGGACACAGAAATCTGATGTCGATAAGGTTACAGTATACAAAGTACCTCAATCTTATTTTATAGCGTCACAAATGTTATGGTTCCACAACTTTAACACTGTTTAGACGAGGCGGAGATGACGACCTTGAACAATCGAATTCAGAGTTTGCGAAGATCCATGGAAAACAAGCAATTGGACGGATTTCTTGTCGCCGACGAGACCAACATACTCTATTTTACGGATTTCCTAGGCGCGGCTCGACTGTTAATTCCATTTCAAGGAGAGAGCATCCTGTATGTTTACGGGGTCAATTATCAAGCTGCTAGGGAAGGGGCGAAAAATTGTCAAGTTGAATTGATGAAACCAGGTGAAGATGCGGACAAAAAAGCTGCAGAACAAATTAAAAAATCCAAATTGAAACGTCTGGGCTTTGACACCTTGGATGTTCTCGATTTCATCAGACTTAAAAGGAACCTAAAAAACGTGAGTCTCAAGCCTAGTAACAGTTTGGTTTGGGAACTGCGTAGAGTGAAAGATGAAACTGAAATTGGCTACATGAGAAAGGCTGCGGGGCTCACAGATATGGGAGCCAGAGCGGCAACTGAGGTCATTAAGGCTGGCATGCGCGAGTACGAAGTGGCAGCCGAGGTGGAATTCGCCATGCGAAAACTTGGGTCAGAGGGTGTAGCCTTCGACACCATAGTGGCTTCTGGACCGCGCTCAGCCTTTCCGCATGGAGGATGCACTGACAAAAAGATCAAGAAAGGCGAGCTAATTCAGCTCGATGTTGGCGCCCGATGCCAAAACTATAGGGCAGATTTAACCCGCACGTTTTTGGTTGGGAAGCCAACGCCAAAGCAAGAGAAAATCTATAGGGTTGTCATGGAGGCACAGGAGAAAGCCTTTCAAAAAATTCGAGACGGCGTCAAAGCCAGACAGGTTGATGCGGCTGCGAGAGAAATTATTAAAGAATGTGGCTTTGGCGAATATTTTGTTCACGGATTAGGACATGGCGTTGGGTTAGCTGTACATGAACCGCCCACACTGAATTCGGTGAGTAGAGACGTTTTGAAGGCGGGTAACGTTGTGACCGATGAGCCTGGAATCTACATTGTTGGCTATGGTGGAATCCGCATAGAGGACACCGTGCTCGTGAAGAGAGGGGGCGCAGAAAGGTTAACTAGAGCGCCTTATGATTTGATTGTTTAGATCGATTGTCAAAGTTGTGGACTTTGAAGTCTTTTCTTGCTTCTCCATAAATTGATGAGGTAAGGTAGAGTCAACACAAATCCTATTGGAATTACCCACTGAGATAGAATCCGCACCTTGCTTGTTGGAGCCACCTGACCTATTATGGAGCCCTCATATTCAACATAGATGTAGTCTGAACTCGGATTAGAGATGACCAACGTAGTGTTGGTTACTTTGGTTGGAACATATTCGTACTCGGTTTTCCCTGCATGAATTTCGCTTTGTAAACCAATCCATTCTGGATGAGCCTTTACGAGTCCTTCTAGATTTGTGACGTTCCCGAAATCAATCGGGTCGGAGCGATGTTCATTTATCCAAGCGAATATAGTTGAAGAGCTCACTTCAAGCAGGTAAAAGTTCAGAGTGCCATTGATCTGAATGCTGAGGCGCAGACTCAGCTGTGGTGTTAAAACCCACTCTTCACGAAGTATTTCAAACCTTCTCGGGAAAGCAGGACCAATGCCCATAAAACCGCTAGTTTGTGCAGCCGGAATGAGTGAAAGAAGTAGTAGGGCTAAACCAACAGCGACGAGAACGGTTCCGCCCCGACCAAGGATAATAATCCAGCGTCTTATAAGCCAAACCTCCGGCTGAAATAGAGGTATCCCAAAGCGAAAAGAGAAGCCACAACCACGTAGCTGGCTCCAACGTAGAGAAGAACCTCGGAGAAGGTAGGTGTCCAAAGCTCACTACCACCAATGGGTCCATAGGGTTGGTAATACCTCGCTAAGACAAAGTTAGGAGAAATCACCGATAATATCTGGAGTCCCAGAGCCGAGTTTGTAGCAAAAGCCACAAACATGGCTAAACTCGAGATGATTCCAAGCGCAAAATAGAGGACAATGCCCAAAATCAGCGCCAAGCCGCCCCTCCTGAGGCCTAGCGTCACTAAGAGTATGATGCCCGCGACTAGGAGTGGAAAGCTCAAGTTCGCCGCGTACGTTAGAAGCACCGTGCCTAAATAGGGCGTGACCACATCGGGAGCTAATATATATAGCGCTGAAATCTGGATGCTGAAAAAGAGAAGGAGAGCAACCCCTAGGGCTGAGAGAAGCTTTGCTGAGAGAATCCAGCGCCTTTTGAGAGGATATGAAAAGAAGGTCTGGATAATTCCTTTTTCGATATCGCTTCCCAATCCATAGGCGACATTTTTGAAGATGAGGATTATGAAGACGAAGAGGGGCATGCCGAGTAGTGAGGAAACCACGTTGTAGGCTACAATTTCTCCAGTGGCACTCATGCTCATCGATCCGAAACTTGCGAACACAAACGTGCCCAACGCGTAGAGGAATGCAAAGAATTCAAGTACGGGAAACCTATAATCCTCGTATACAGCTGAAGCAAATATCTCTAGAAACGCTTTGCCCTTTCCCCTTTGCATAACGGCTCATCCTCCCTTGTTCGCGCCTACTACTAACCTGTAAAGTTCTTCAAGAGAGGCGCTTCCTGTTTCGATTCCCTGAATTTTGGCTTCCACCCTTCTTGCCAGTTTGGGAGCATCTTCGTAGAGGTTTTCCTCTTTTTCCCGTGGAACTTTAACAGAGATTCCTCGAATGTCTATTTCCAACTTCTCTATGTAAGGGAGCTTTCTGATTTCACCAGCCAGTGCTTCAGGCTTGTCTGTTGAGATCCTAATTATTCCAGCCGCATATTTCTCGTAGAGTTCAGTCAACTCTCCAAAAGCCCAAACTTTTCCTTGGTTAATGATAGCCACGGAGTCGCAAACTCGACTCAACTCTGGAAGGATGTGGGAAGACAAGAGAAAGGTGACGTTTTCGTCTTGGTGGAATTGTAGAATCAGGTCAAGGAGTGCACTTCTGGCTTGAGGGTCAAGGTTGGCGGTCATCTCGTCGGCTACGACCAGCTGTGGGGCGTTGACCAAAGCGTGAGCAATGGCAAATTTTTGGAGCATACCCGCCGAAAGAGCCTGGATTGAGCGATCCCGTGCCTCTTGCAAATCAACCAGTTTCAAAACGTCTAGGGCTCTGGATTCTGGCATACCGAAGATTCTGCATGTTCTTTCTAAATAGTCAAGCGTTTTTTGATGTGATGGAAAAAAGGCTTTTTCATGAACCACACCTATCAAAGTGCGTATCTTGGGATTGTCCCATGGAGCTTGACCAAAAACCTCTACACGGCCTCTATCCGGCTTGAGTAGGCCCAGGACAATTTTGATGGTTGTGGTTTTCCCGGCTCCGTTGGGTCCAATCAAACCTGTGATCAGACCCTTATCAAGCGTCAGATTTAAGCCGTTGACAGCTATAACTTTGCCGTAGCTCTTAAAAAGGCCCTCAGCCACAATTAAAGCCATGAGTATCCTTCGTTTATATCACAAAAGCGCATTTAAATTTTGGTGATCCCAACCGCAAAGAGGATTCGATAAATAACGTGTAGTATGAGACTTAGACCATTTTGAATGATCAAACGCCATGTTATGAGCCAACGGTATAACCAATTAGCCTAACAATAAACTCACAAATGGCGGGCCCGCATAGATCCAAATCCCCGTTTAAATTCCCCATGTTAGAAAACGGCTGTTAAACAGTGAGAGAAGAAAATGGGAGTTCGAACCTCTCCGGGGCTACCATAAGATTTTCTTAAGATTTTCTATTGAGAAACGGGCATAAACCGCGCTACTCATTCATCAAATCCAATTACTTCTTTGACATTTAATGGCTATTAAGTAAAAACACTGAAGAAAAATTCTATCCCCAACCCAAACTTACTTTTACACAGTCAACAGACAGACAAACAGACAGAGACAGACAAAAAAGAAGGGGGAATTCTTGTTCTATTTTTCCCTTGCTTTTATGAGAATCAGTATAGCAGTCAACAGAAAGGTAAAGCCTGTTATGCCTTTAACGTCATTTGCCGACAATGGTATGCCCGATTGGTTATAGGTCACCAGTATGGCATCGACAAACAAGATTACAGCGAACATTAAGACAAGCAATCCAAATACAACATTTTCGGTTTTCATGAACTGCTGTTTTGACAATATTACCTTATAATTCTTTGCGTCGACTACATTTAACTTCCTCATTGAATCATCAACCAAGCATAAGAGAAGGCTAGTGCTTTAGGTGTATTTGGCAGATAGGCATGGGTCAAATAGGCGCGCGCTAGTCGTTTTCGTTAATTCGATTTGAGAAATTTAAACGAGATAAGTCACTTGTCCCGAGCTACCATCAACCACTGGTCAGATAGACGTTCAAACTCTCGGTTCAGTAATGGTTGTGGTAAAGTTTTATCCCAAACCCAAACTCCTGTCTTCTCTGGGTACCTCTCTCAAGTCTTTGATACAACTGGCTAGCTAGAGAGGTATTGACTTGAACGTTGAAAAGAGATAATTTTTGGAGGAGGTGATAAAATGGCAAGCGATGCCTTTGTGGACCAACCGTACAAGAACCGTGAGCACGTAATAGCTGAGATTAGACTATGTGCACGGGCTGGTGGCGTTTGTCAGCTTCTTAGCTTTCTATTCGTTGCTTTAGGAGTCATTAGTGATGCCTTGAACATCACTCTTGGTTTGGAGCCGATGTCTTGGTTTCTGCTGACAATCATTGCGTTGTGTGGAACCATAATTACAACTCTGCATATTGTAGTGGCTAAGCACCTGCTTGGCATAGAAGCTGAAAGCAAAAAAGAAAAGTGAACTCTTCAACTATCCTCCTTTTGTGGCACATCTTCATTTAATTTAAATTAGCTAGCTAGTCATTAATGATTTTTGAACATAGGTTTTAGAAAATGCTAAAGAAAAAATTATACGGAGTCAAAATTCGTTAGTAAGGCTTATGCTTTCTGTTTAGACTTCCATGCGTACCAGACAATCAGTGCCAAAGCCACAATTGCTACAACCAACATCAGTACCACATAACCTTTTTGAGCCGCCAGTTTCTCAACCAAAGTGATGAATTCAAGAACAGCGTATACTCCGCCGACAAGGATGTTTAACCAGCGATTTATCGAACCCTTTAAAGTCAAAGACATGAAAGCCATAACCAATGGAACCAACACGTCGATTATCGCCCCTGCTAGCAGCAATTCAGCACCCATTCGGATGCCCTGTATTGTTCCCTCCTCCAACAGTTCGGTCAATATACCAGGCTCCGTAAGCATCAATACCATAGAAGCCAAGAAACCAACTAGTGGAAATAGCCACAGCACTGCAATCTTTATCTTCCAATCTTCCAATTTTTCACCTCCCCATAATAACGTTTTAAACATCTGTGACTCCAAAGCATATAAAACCTACATTTTACCGATGAAAAATGCCTGAAAAAGGAAAACATCCCCAAAAAAAGAAGCCTACGTATCGGGTTTAAAGTCATTTCAAGAATACCTTATCGGCAGATGACAAATGAATCCTTAGAAAATAGTCAAAAAGAGAAAGTCGAATGATGGGCCCGAAGGGATTTGAACCCTTGACCAACAGGTTATGAGCCTGGCGCTCTAACCGTGCTGAGCTACGGGCCCACAGTCTACACTATTCGATTCTAATCTGCTCATTTAAGGATTTTCTGTGCAGCATAGAAAAAAATAGAGGTCGCCAAACCGCGTCTATTCCATGATTAAACTTAAATATGGCTGAAAGTTTGAAGTCTAAGGGCGCTATGAGAAACATAGTTGCTTCGGGCCGCCGTAGCTCAGCACGGTAGTAGCAGCTGACTTCTAGCGCTATAGAAGGCTGACGCTGTTAACCAGTTGGTCGTCGGTTCAAGTCCGACCGGCGGCGCCAACAACATTATTTACCCAAACCGGCGACAACTGTCACTTCCGCTTTCTGAAGACCTTGTTGTCGTCGACGTCGCAAACGTACTCAAAGCCCGAGTCAACGAGCTCACAGACCTCAACTGTTGACTTTGCCACTCTTGAAACGTATTCGTCCTCATCAACTTCGACCAGCTGCGTGTACTTCAGCGTGTTCTGAATTCTCTTGTGGCCTAAAACACCCATGACGTGAAGAATGTCCTTAGTTCGGTGGTATTCGCGCGCGCTAAAAGACCGGATGGTGTTTGGCGGACGTTTGAGGTTTTCCTAAAATATTGCGAGTGCAAATGTGGCCGGCAGCACCCTTACGAGAATCCAGAATATAGGTTTAGAAATAGGTTTAGATGAAAAGAATTAATTTAAGGAGAAACTTCCGTACATATAAATGATTAAAATGTCCAAAAAACGAGTATACAAGGTCGCGGGCACTCAAACGCTTGAAACCATCAACAAACATATCGCTATTCTAGCGCAGAATGATCAGACGCTTGCTCAATGGATTAGGCGAGTGGAAGCTAAACAGAATGAAATCTTAGCGTATCTGGAGCAGAAAAGCAAGGTAGACGCGGAGTGGTACGCAAAAAATAAAAGGCAAGACGCGAAAGATCGGGAGCGTGATGAAGAAATCAACACTTGGATGGCTCAGTTGAAAGCCGTCATGGAGCAAGCAGCAACGACCAAAAAAGACGAATGAAACAACCTAATCGTATGGGCATAACATACAATTGCAGTTTAAAACTCTTCTATATGGACAATGCATTACGATTTACTACGTAGATGAACCCTATGAAAAAAGCAACTAACTTTTCACTCATTTAGCCTACCTAACCAGTGTAAAATGGCCTAGTTTTTCCATGCTTCACAGATTAGATGCTACTCAGAGCAACAAACTAAAAGCTAGGTTTTGATAAGATGCCCGTAATTTCAACATTCTGAAAAATCATAGAGTAAACATTTTCAGAATTTTTGCACATAAACTCACATGGATAGGTAAAACTATTCTGCCAAGATATTGACTAGAGGTTCAGAAATGCCAAATATCTGAAGAATCTATGACTAAGCAATGATACAAAATGCCCAAATTATCTATCTTAGACGCTTTACAACGGAGATGGAAACGTTCTGTCCAACTTAATGTTTTAGACAGTGTTTCTGTTCTAGACTTCAGGGAAGGGGAACAAATTGTTATTACCTACACATCAGCTACAGATAAGATGAAAGTTTTTTCAGCATTTATGCGCGAGGGTCTGGAAAGTGACGATGCAGTGTTTTATGTTTACCCAGACGAGGAAAGCGGAACAGTTAGGGCTAATCTTAAGAAACACAGAATTGATGTTGAAAAACATGAAAGAAACGGTACTCTATACTTGCATAGCCTAACCGAATTTTTCAAGCCAAACGGCAAATTGGATCCTTACAACGCAGTTACTGATAGTCTAGATTGGTGGACCAAACTCAGAGATAACGGATACAACCACATCAGAGACCTCGAAGACTTTGGCGACTTCTCTTTTGCTGAGGAGCAATGGCAGAAATGGATTGCAGACTATTGGTCAGACCCCAGGTGGGACGATTGGGTAAACCCTGGGTGGAACGACCCAAAGGTTTCGGAGTGGGCAGTGTCTAAAAAGCCTGTTGGAGTAATCTATATTCCCTCTGTCATGTCCGTTTCTGCCGTCAATATTGAAAGCATGGAAAAGAAACAAGTTGATGAACTCCTAAACGCCTTACAACGAACAACCCATGTAGAGAGGAGATTTTTCATCGACCTCATTGAAGACAAGGACTCCTTCTCAGGTTCGATAGGTTTGGATCATGAACGAATGAGTGGGCGCAAGATTCTGTTGGAATATGACCCTGTGTCCAACTATGAATTTGTTGTCGACTGCCTGGCAAGAGAAAGTAGGGCTAATGTTCAGCCTATTTATGTCTTAACCTGTAGAACAAGTCCTATCTACACGCAACTGAGTGGGCGGCCAGGAATCAAGTTCATACTAACGTCTATTTCAACATCTAGTAAGGAGTCAACGTCTGAAGGCGAGGTGCTCTTGCCTGTCAAAAACGCGCCTTTAATCCTTGAGGCGATCAGTGATGTGTTGAAAATCTATGCTAATGCTAATACTAACATCTGCTTTGTTTTCGACGTCTTGTCAGAATTGTTAACAACTGTTGGACCAGAGAAAACCTTAATCTTTCTACGTCATGCGTTGGATATGTTTCCTTCAGAAAGGGTAACTGTTCTCTTTTTGCTCAACGCCAGTACCAATGATCCCAAAGTGGTTTCTCGAATAAGAGGACTATTCCCAAACCTACTAACCTACAACAAGGACGGAACAAAAGTCGTTAAACTACTTGATTCTCAACCTGCATAACTATAAGAGAATAGAAAGGAGACCCCCATTTTATAGAGTTACCAAAACCTCACAAAAAAGGCGAAGTTGCGCGATTTACCAAACAGAAAAAAGGGGGAGGATGCGGGAGATATCTCCACTGTGGTGTGGGTTCAAGTCCGACCGGCGGCGCCAACAACATTTTTTTACCGTACCCGCGGCGATTCATTTCCGTTTCCAAAAATCTTGTCGCCTTCAAATATCGTCGTCTCTCAAAATCTTTTGACGATGACATTTAAGCAATTTTCGCGCCTTTAGAAAGAAAGATTCTTTATTGCAGGATTTTGAGAGACTCGCTTCAACAGAGGCCACCACGTTCATAAATGTCACTACCAAGGGCATGCATAAAGGTGACTGAATTACCGATTACCTTGCGGGGAACCAGATGTACGTGGCATTACCGTGGTGAAAAAGTCCTTAGCAAAAAACGTAAATTGTACTGTCAACTGTATGGTTCCTCTCGCTCAAAGTTCCGTGAAGGTTGAATAAGTTTGGTATGGTTTCAAAGGGTGAAAGAGAACCTTTCATACTTTAGAGGAAACCTGCTAATTCTGACTCTCAGCTGGGTTTTTTGGACTCCAGCAATGGTCATGGTATATACTTATGAGCCAGAGTATATTCGCGCCTTAGGAGCCGACACGTTTATAATGGGAGCGATCTACGGCATTTCCATAGCTGTTCTTTGTGTTACCCGTATTCCTGGCGGATTTATTGCGGATAGGTTCGGAAGGAAATGGGTTATTGCCATAATGTCTTTTGGAGCCGCTTTAGCCTACCTGCCTTATGCTCTCGCTCGAAGTTGGCAGTGGATTCTGGTCGCGGCAATACTTTCTAACATAACCTTAGTCTATCAACCTGCCCTCATGGCTGCCTTTGCAGATAGTATTCCACCTGAAAAAAGAGGAAAAGGTTATGCCTTATCAAATCTTCTTCCCTCAATAGCTTCCGTTTTTAGTCCTAGTATAGCAGGATACTTCGTGTTAACTAATGGGCTTGTTGATGGAATGAGACTGGTTTATCTGTTGGCTTTATTTTCAGGGTTAATAGCAGCCTCCTTAAGACTATTCTTTCTAAGAGAAACCCTCCCCAAAAGGGAAGCTGATTCCAAGGAGAAAGAACACTCGGAACATTGGAGAGGATTCACGGCGGAATATCTGGATGCTCTTAAGTTCATTTTTAGAAGTGCCCCGCTTTTATTGTTGCTCCATATAGTTTTTGATTTTGCATCTTACGGATGTTTCCCTTTTTTCATAGTATTCGCCAAGGATTTTTTGGGCTTGAGCGACGGTGATTGGTGGATAATATTCGGGATATCACAAGCTGTTTACATGGTTGGCACAATGCCCATGGGCATCCTTACCGATAAAGTTGGAAGAAAAAAAGTGTTAATTTTATGCACTGGTGTATTCATCCTTTCTACCTTGCTTTGGGCTATGACTCCTCCTCACACTTGGCTTACGATGTTTTTTGCACTGACTTCTTACGCACTCATCCAGTTTGCCATTGCAGCCAGTAGCAGTGCTCTTCCAGCTTTTGAAGCTGACTTGATTCCAAGATTAAAAAGAGGGAACGTAATGGCAACTTTGATGTTGGCATACGGTATCACCACGGCTGTTATAACAATTGTAGGAGGATTTATGTACGAAGAAGTTGCCCCGCACTTTCCATTTCTAATTTCAATAGCATTATTGCTACTAGGTTTTATCGTAATGCTTTTCAGGATGAAGGAGCCTTCAAAAAGAGAGACCTAAAAGCCTGGTTCTTCGACTTTTGCGTGCGCTTCAAAACATAACTGTCATATTTCATAGAGAGCACCAAAAAATGGGGAATTTGTGGAGATATCGCCACTGCAAGTCCGACCAGCGGCGCCACATGACCATTCATGAACCCGTCTTAAAAGCCCTCTGGAGGAGAGGTGGGATAGTCGTATTACCCTCTGAACCTAATCAAAAAGAGGAAAGTTTACTGGAGAGTTTCATTGTAGTTTTGCTTTTAGGAACTATCACAACGGGCGTTTTCGTTGCCGTACAGTTCAAGGTTCCACAACAACTACAGTTTCCTCTCGTGGTTGCTGGACCATTTTTATTCAGCCTTGGCTATAACTATGAAAACGCCTATGGCAATTAATACAATGCCCAAAGCCAAGAACAGTATAGGTTCAGAACCGATGCTCGTTATGTTTATGTAGGCTTCATAAAACGTGATGAAACCCAAGAGTATGATTAAAAACCCAATGATTTTTTCCATTATTGTTAAGCCGATTGGCGCTTCTCTGCTCAATGTCTTTGCCTCACGTTGGGGTTACAATAGGTTGGTTAAGACTATTTTAAAACTTTGTTTTTTAAGACTCCTTCAACTTGGCTGGCAGGTATTCGTCCACGATGTAGGTCAACCCGTATCGGCTGAACGCTTCCTGCTCTGCCTTCTTCTTGATCTTCAAAAACGTTTTAATCTCTCTCTGCCACAGCTCACCTTCATAGCGTGGATCTTTCTCCAATTCGTATAGTCGCTTTATATCTATGTCTGTTAGAGGGTCGCTTGGCAACTTATACTTCACGATGTCGGTTGCCCACACACCGCTCCATTTGGCGTCTGGAGTGGTCAATTCGCGCAGGTGCGCAGCATTTGCGGAACCAGAAATTATTACCATGGCTATGTGCATACCCCACGGATCGCCGTCGGTGAACACCGACACTGGCAAATTTAATTCTTTGTTAAGCCTGTGGATGAAGTGCCGTGTGGCTCGCGGCGCCTGACCAGCAGTCAAAATGAGTAGGGCATTGTATTTTCTATGCACCCGTTCCTCGATGAATCTGGTGAACAGACCGCCCTTTTCTATGGCGATCACTATGTGGGCGCTTGTTTTTACAAATTCAGCTGATGTGAGCGCCGGGCCTATCATAACACCGTCTGGATGAGACGTCAAGTTTAGTCTTTTACCCTCGTATCCTGGAACCGTATACTCAATGGTTAAGTCACCGAATATGGCCGAGCGCTCTTCTGGAAAAACGTTGAAGTCTTCTCGGGCGAAGTTTGCCACTGTTTCTAGATCGGTTATGACATTGTTAGATTCAGTCTGGTCTTTGAAGGCTACGTCATAGGCTTGAGCCGAATAGTAAACGTCTCGCAGGGTAGAGGTCTTCCTTTGCTTGACGAGTTCATCGGCAAAGTAGGCTCCCCAAACCAGTTGTGTAAAGGGACGAATGTGACGAATGTTGCGGGCACTCCTGCGTACGGTTTTGTCTCCTAAGACGTATTGGCGCAGTTCAGGGCTGTAGTTTATGTTCTCAATGGAGCGACTGGGCATTTTAATCCATGGAAACGCGCCGCTATCCATCTGATCGTAGAGAGTGTTTCCGAAATTTCCCAGATTGGTTATTACCTCTTTTCTTCTCTCTAATGAGGATTTTCTAGTCCGCTTTTTCTTCATATTTTTTCACACTCTTCAAAAGTTTGGTTATGTCCGGTGGCTTTTTCTTTCCAGCTAATTCGGTTGAAAATTGAGCGATTTTGGGCAAGTATTTTGAAAACGTGGACAATCGTTTTCTCTCCCTCTCCACGTACTCTCGTTTGGTTAAAAAGTGCTGCAGCTCACGGGCCACGTCACGGATTCCATTTAATATTTCCTTTTTTACTTCAGGCCTGTCAGCAATGAATTCTTTGCCAACAGTTTTGTATGGAACCTTGGTGCTACACAAGTGAACCAAAACAGCGATGGGCATATCAGGTGTCACCTTATATCTGCGCCAGTTTATGCCCTTTAGGATTCTCCAACTAACATCGCTGGCTTCATCGTATAATAAGGGGATTCTGTTGGCGAATCGATACAGAATGAAATCATTCCTTTTGGGAATGCTTCCACCATAGGCTATGGCGGTTTCAACAATGAAAGGGTGACCAGAATACGTGGCTGGTGGACGCTGACGAACTGCTGTAAACTCGGGTTGAAGTTCCTTTAATATACCAGCTTTTAAGAGGTCTTCACCGAGTGGAGACAGGCAACCTGCATCGGGTGACATGAAACCGTCAAAACGTTTCATCATGTGCACTAGACGCACAATTTCATCAGGCTTGAGCTTTCGTGGGTCCTGTGATGGACTTATTCCCGCCGATTGCAGAAATCGGGTTGCAGTTTTCTCGCCGACTCGGAGGAAGTGGGCACTCATGAAGTTGATCATGTTGCGATGAGGCGTTATCCTTACGAGACGCTGAATTGTTTCAACATCAACGCCATAAGGATGAGGCTTGGTTTCCTTTGGCGGAGGCGGCATTTTTGTAGTGGCTCGTTTGAAGAAGTATAAACGCCCCTTTGGTTCAACGAAATTTATGTTAGCGTAAGGCGTTACCAGCGCCGTTTGCTTCAAATATTCCAGAATGCGGGGCATAGCCTTGCTGTAGTCGCCCTCCAAACTGAATTCAACCAGAGTCCCGCGCCAACCCTCTTTGTTGAGAAGAATTTTGCGGTCTAAAATAATAGGTCGATTTTTTTGTATGTCAACCATTAACTTGTATTCATATACTTTAGACGTGCCTGTGCTTGACTTGATGAAAGCAGGCTTATGAGTGGTAATCTGACCATATAAAATGGCCATTGTTCCACCCAAGCCGAAGGTGCCGCGAGCCTGCCTCAATTTGTATTTGGAGCCAAACAAGACTTGACCGAAGGCTGCTGGTATGTGACGCGCAGGCACGCCGGAGCCGTTGTCCATAATTCTCAGTTTGTAAATGCCTGTTTCAAAGGTTTCAGCTTCTTCGTCCTCAGCTTTCTTTTCGCTTACGGTTTCACTCTCGAATTTTTCTTCGTCTTCATAAGAGAGCCTAACGTAAATATCTGGAGGGACTTTAGCCTGATCGGCTGCGTCCAGCGAGTTTTCAACCAGCTCACGTATGGAGGAGAAAACGGCTCGTGCCGGATTGGTGAATCCAGCTATGTCTCTGTTACGGTAAAAGAAGTCTGCAGCGCTGATTTCCTCAAACGTCTCAGCCACGTGTATCCTCTCGAGCCATCTAAAGTTTCGCTCAGTCAGTTAATCTTCAAGAATATACATTTGACACTCTTTTTAACTTTTGACACAAAAACGCTAAAACCTCTTGAACTCAACTGGCTTGCTCTTTTTATTTCTCTAATGTTTCATAGGGTTTTTCCCAGAGTTCAAGTTTCTTCTTCTTGAGTTCTCGTCTTTTTCTGTGTAGGAATCGATACACTGTGCTGTGTTGGCTCCCCTTGAGCAGCATCTCTATGGCTTCTCTGGCTACTTCCATTTGGTCTGCGTTTGCTATGATTGAGATTGAGTGTCCATAAACTGAGATGTCGGCTTCTGTCAACTCTTCGATTATGCGTCTAGTTTTGCCTTCTTGACCAATTATTCTGCCTTTCAAGCGTTGCAGATCGGAAATGGATCTTCCAACAATTTCCCGAAGGTCGATAACTTCTAGTATTGCATCTTCGTCCTGAAGCAGACGAAAAGCGCGGTCGGGTGAGAAGCCTCGCCCTATGGCTGTCACGGCTTCTTTTGAGCGAAAAAGAACCGACGGGTCTTCAGTGGTTGGCGAAAGAGTCAAAGTGACATCGCCTGTTTCGCTGTCTACGCTTAATTCTATGCCGAGTTGCTTCTCGATGCGTTCTTTTACGCGACCCTCTGGACCAATTAACGCGCCTATGCGGTCTTTAGGAATCCTAACAAACGTGCTAGGCCTTGACACCAGTTACCCTTCTGTATGTTTCTTCAGTCGAATACACTTCTACACCGAGCCTTTTAAAATAATAATTTATATTATTTAGGTCTCGGCGCAGAAATTGATCCGCCATAGGGTGTTCCAGCAGAACAGCCTGTGAAACATCGAATATTATGGGTTTTCCTCTCCAAATCATCACGTTGTATTCGCTCAAGTCGCCGTGCACTAGTTTAGCCTTTCGATACAGTTTTTTCACATGAGTCAACAAGCGTTCATAAACTCGCTGAGGATTTGTGAGTTGTGTCTCTCTGAGCAATGGGGCGCTGACTCCGTTCTCGCCTATGAATTCCATGATTAACACGTTTTTTCTCACCGCGATGGGCTTGGGCACACTAACGCCTGCTTCGCTGGCTTGCTGCAGGTTTTTAAATTCCTTCTGAGCCCAAGTGTAAACGAGCGAATGCGTGTCTCTTTTAACCTTGGCAAAACGTGGATCGCCCTCAATGTAGGGTAACATGCCGCGTCGGAACTCAGCTGAAACCGTCAAAAAGATTTTTATGGCTAAAGCGTTGCCGTTTTTGTTTCTTCCCCAATAGAGTTTAGATTCTTTTCCAGCTTTAATCGCGCCATAGATTTCGTCTATTATACCCTTGTTTAAAAAATCATAGATTGTCATGAGGGTGGAGCGGTCAAAAACTTCTTCAAGGGCTTCATATTCTTCGCTTCTTTTCTCCTTCATCAACTGTTCGATTTCATAACGTTCTTCCTTGCGTCCAAGTTTTTTCTCCAATCTTGCTCGATAAGACACTGTTAGCCTCCCATTTTTCAGATGGTGAGGTGACCCTTTTTCCTCAACCAATCAGCTTGACCGCGAGTGTAACGCCAAATAACATCGCCTCGGGAGTCGGATTGGAAGTCCCAAGGAGAAACAAGAACAATATCGCCCTCACGTATCCACACTCTTCGTTTCATTTTGCCTCTGATTCGACAGAGTCGCTCATGACCATCTTGGCACTTAACTAAAACTCTGTCAAATCCGAGCAGCTTCACGGCTACACCTAAGACATCGTTGGCGACCGGAAGCACCATGTCCTGGATTTCTTCTTCGCTGAGAACCTTCTTTTTACCCAATGAGCCACCTCAATGGTCTTTGCTACAAGAAAGCATGGTCTAGCTTAAATATCTTAACAAAGTAGCGCTATCATAATTTCACAATTTGAGCATGGGGCACACCGGAGATTTTCAAAACGGCTTCTGGATGAACTAATCCTTCTCGGATGGCCTTTTTAACAATTGATTGTCCAACCATGTTGACAATTGTCGATTGCTTGCACAGTTCGATGGCTTCTTCAAGAGTCACCTTCTGCCCCTTATAGAATTCTTCCCGGATCTCAAAAACTATTTTTCCGTCTCGCAGAACCTTACCCAACAGTTCACAGTCACATGTGGCCAGAACGACGAATTTGCCGTGTTTTCGCAGATTGACGTAGACCTGCACCAATGTTTTTGCCCGGCTGTATGATTTTGACGACTTGGTTTGGCAACGGAGTTTCGTCACATTATAAAATCCAGAAAGAGCATGATTAGTTTTGTGGTGCTGCAAGATAACGGCTAAGAACTAGGGCGGCTTGGCTTGAAAAACTCTTTTTAAATTGTCCTCGCTGAACTCTTGGCGCCGCAAGCGTCGCAAACTAGAAATGACAGGCGTTTCTCCTTCGTGATCTTTGTGTCTGGACGCTTGCAAACCGGGCAGACTATAAACTCTTCAGCGTAGCGCTGAATTAGTCTGTCAAGCGTGTCGCTCCTGAACTTTCCTTGAAATATAGCTCTAGCTCCGCTTATGGTTCCGGCTGTGGCCATTTCACGGGACAAATAGCTTAGCAAGTGTTGTGGGTTCCGATTCAAGTATTCGGCGATTTCCTTGTAATTGACAACGTAGGTTCGCATGCCGATGGTGCCACTGCGAACCTTTGGAATCTCAAAACGTTTGCTTTCAAGCATCTCTGGTGGAAGTTGCGAATGCGCTCGCTTCAACAATTTCTCATAATCCACTTTCATTTTTTTGCTCCCATGCTTTTTGCTAAGCTTATGATGTAACTTTCCCTTAAAAGTTATCTCATTTTTGTTGAAGGTTACTGTTGGCGATATTATTTTGGGTTTTCTATGGATTCAAACTTCGTTGTGTTCGGGTTACAGTTTAAAGTTGCTTTTAATAGTTATGCTGTGCACGGTTGAGCAACGTAAAATTTATTATCCACTTACTAGCGGATGCTTTTCGGTGCCAAATGAGTTCCAAAACATTTAGGAAGCCAAACACTTTGCGCGTGTCAGGAGAGGTTCTATACCTTTCTCGAGTTGAAGTTGAGCGATTAAGCATTCCAATGAAGGATGTCATTGGAGTCGTTGAAGAAGCGTTCCGTGAGAGGGGAGAGGGAAAAGCTGAGATGCCGCCCAAACCTCAAATCTGCCCTAGAAAGGACGCTTTCATCAACGCTATGCCAGCCTACCTACCTAAGATGGGATCAGCGGGTGTCAAATGGGTGAGTGGATTCCCAGAAAATCCCAAGCATGGCCTACCATACATATTGGGTTTGCTCATCTTAAACGATCCTGAAACTGGCATGCCGGTCTGCGTTATGGACTGCACTTGGATAACGGCCAAACGAACTGGAGCAGCGACAGCCGTTGCGGCTAAGCACCTAGCCCGAGAAAACTCAAAGATTGTAGGAATTCTCGGATGCGGCGTTCAAGGTAGAAGCAACCTCGAGGCCTTAACCGTGATGTGTAGAAACTTGGAAGAAGTAAAGGCCTATGACGTGAACGAAGAAAACCTGCAGAGGTATGTTGAAGAGATGACTGCTAAACATGGGTTGAAAGTTGTTCCGGTTGACTCGCCCAAGGATGCTGTTGAAAACTCCGACATAGTAGTTACCGCTGGCCCAATTTTGGAGCATCCTCAGCCCGTGATTGAAGCCTCGTGGTTTAAGGACGGCGGCTTTGCGTGCGTTCTGGATGAAGACTCGTACTGGAAACCAGAAGCCATGCACTTCATGGACAAGTTTTGCACTGACGACCGCGACCAATTAGCATACTATAGGAAATTAGGATACTTTTCCACTATACCAAGCGTTTACGCTGACTTAGGCGAAATTGTTAGCGGCAAGAAACTTGGCCGTGAAAACCCTAAAGAACGCATCATGTCCATGAACCTTGGTCTAGCCATAGAAGATATGGCAACTGCAATTCTAATTTATGAGAAAGCTAAGAAAACAGGAGCTGGAATAAGGCTTCCATTATAGCTGAAAAAAGCGTGTGAGACTCATCACCTTACGCGTGCACAAAAAAGGAGTTGGGGAAATGAAAGAATATCTAGTGGTTTTAGAATTGAAGGGTGACAAAACTAATACGTTGAAGAACCACATCATTCAGAAGAGAGTTACTGCAGGCAACCCTGATGAAGCTATGGAAAAAGCAGCGAGAGGGAAGATACTTGAAGAAGAAGGCTACGAGGTTATCCTTGTATCTCCACTGAATTAGAATAGCTCTTTATATAATATGGAAAAGTATTTGAATCAAATGGTGACTGCGCTTGCTAGATTCCAAAGAACCCGATGCAAAAAGTGGAGAAATTGCCAAGGCTAAACAAGTTTCATTAGAAGATTTTGAAAAGCTCGATTTGAGAGTTGGCAAGATCGTTTCAGCAACGCCTGTTCGAGGCTCGGAGAAATTGATGAAACTTGAAATTGATTTGGGCACTGAGCGCAGGATAATTTTGAGCGGGATGCGCCCAGATTATACCCCGGAAGCCGTGGTCGGGATGCAAGTCGTTGTTTTGTGTAATTTGGAGCCGCGCAAGATAATGGGCATAGTTTCGCAAGGAATGATTCTCGATGCTGGGTACAGAGAGGGAGTTAAGCCACCCGCATTGCTCACGGTAAGCCATAGGGTTCCCAACGGCGTGCGAATCGCCTAAGAACTAAAAGCCTTTCCACACAAAACCTTCGATTACTTACGCACTAGAAAAACGTCCGAAAATAAATTTGGAAGTGTATGGTGCTCCAGTCTAGATTCAAATCTTGGGTTTTGCACTCTATGCAGAAGGCAAGGCGATAATCTTTCGATCTTAAAAGGAGCCGTGTGCGGGACGAGAACGGTTTTTCTACCCAACCTGGGATTGTTTAGTATTGGACTTCAATGATCCAATTTGTGCGCGCAACCGAAATGTTTATATCTAGTCTAGTATGTAGACTAAGTCTAGAAAGAAGATCATATCGGTGATGGAAAATGTTGGCTTACAGCAAGTACGACGTCGCTTTATTTATTTATGACGAAGGAAGTGCGAGGTGGTCTCATCTCCTTAAGGAATTTGTTGAAAATGGGACGGAACGGCACATATCTAGGCAAAAGCTTTCTGAATACCTGAAAGAGCTTTGCGAGGAAGGACTTGTCAAAAAAACTATTGATAAAAAAGCTTTGGCACTTCGAATGTTGTGGAGAGTCTATCCAGTTTACGTAGTACCAAGAAGCAGAAAGAAACGGCTTGAGGAAATCAGAGATAAGCGGGAAATATACGAGTTTATCGATTCTGCGAGTTCCGACAAGATAAAGAAACTCCATGAAGAGATCAAACGTCTAGAATAAACCGAAAAAGAAGACAACTCCTAGCTCGTGCTTAGCTCAAGCGCGCTACTAGACATAATGGTGCTCCGGCCGGGGTTTGAACCCGGATCAGCGGCTCGAGAGAACCTTCTTTTCAGAAAAGAAGCTTCACCAAGAAAACAGTTTGGGTTAAGTTGGCTTGAGGCTACGGAGTATTTCTTACAATATCTTAGGAGCATTAACTACAATGAGAGAACCATAAGGAAAACAACCTTAACCTTATTCTTTTCTCTTTTTTATGTTCCCAATTGTCAACACATTGACAAGTTGTTTATAAACAATCTGCCAACGCGTTGACAAGCCTTCTTTTTTCGAGTATGTCTGTAGGATTAAATAGCACGCTTGAATTACTTTGTCTAAAGGAAGGGTTCTGTATGGGTGAAATAGTTGAAACAATGAAGGAAAACGAGCGGTTGAAGAAAATTCGGGATTTACTTCTACAACAGCAAAAAGCCAATTGGACATACATTCTAGAGAAAACAGGCATACACTCTAGAGAGCTTTCTTACGATCTCATGAAACTCATTAGAAACGGAGAAATAACGACCGAACAAGACGCAAAAGACCGACTAAAAACTTGGTATATGCTTAAAGACCAAAACAAGGCTTTAGCAGAATCAAAACGCTTTGAAAGTATAGAATTTATTCAGAGTTTAGGGCCAGAACTGATTTTTGCTGAAGCAGAATGGAAACTGAAAGGATTCCGCTGTAAAAGCAGCGTTTTCACGAACCAAAAAAATGTTTCCAAACAGGATATGGAAAAGGTAGCTAAAACAATGACGGCCTTGTTCATTCCTATGATAATTGAGAAATTTGAATTGGAAAAACTGAAAACAAAACCCTCATTCAAAAATGTTTACATAATAACTCTTGAAAAGGAGGGTTTTCAATAACTAAGTGTATAAGCTTAGACAGAAAATACTCGAGTAAATACTCGAGTGAAAGTATTAGGCGCAAGACAGTAGGCTTAACAGTTAGGCATGATTTGTTAGCATTAGCTCAAGATTATGGCTTACACTTGTCAAAGCTCTTAGAAAATACACTCATTGACGCAATTCAACTTCAAACTAAACCGTTTTCTTTCCGTTAAGGATTTCTTTTCGGTAAAAGAAAGGGTTCATGATGCTCCGTCCGGGATTGGAACACGAATTTACCAGCAAAAATATGCTTATAACATGCTTAGCGGGAGTTCGAATCTCTCCCGGGCTACCATTACATGTGGAGAATACTTCCCCCAATTTTTTGCGTGTGCGCGCGTCAGTCATCCGAGATGAGGCTGAAGCTAGGAAACTGGCAGATCAACATTATAAATGCGCGCGCTTAAAATTATATATAATAGAAGTTGATA
>Ga0315309_1000031_pt1 | contig 84269 bp, 68 predicted proteins | sample TDP4_MG_FD_203080 | JGI IMG/M metagenome (GOLD analysis project Ga0315309, IMG submission 203080) | Freshwater sediment microbial communities from Lake Towuti, South Sulawesi, Indonesia - TDP4 | ecosystem: Environmental > Aquatic > Freshwater > Lake > Sediment | place: Indonesia: South Sulawesi... | reverse complement strand
AAATGGATCAAGTGGCTCACAGCTATTATCATAGCGGTTGGCATCCTGGAGATTCTGAGGGATTATCTGCATCTACCACTGGACTTCTTACAGGTAAGGCCCTTGTTCCCAACGTGGTTCATTTGCTTGGCCTATTCTCAGGTATTGTTCAATCGTCGCATACCCACGGTGTTACGCCTCTTGCTATTGGTTGCCGTGGGGGCCTGGCTCTATCGCGTGTTCTTTGTTCAGATAACCTGGCTTTCGGCCTGGCTGCCGACCATGCTGGCGGTGGGAGCGATCAGCTTTTGGCGCTCTCGCTGGCTGCTGGTCGTCCTGCTCGTCGTTGCGCTGGTGTATGTGGGTGCCAATCTGGATTATCTGCAGGCTGCCTATGCTCAGGAGTCTGCAGAGAGCGGTGTGACACGCCTGGACGCCTATGTGCATAACTGGCGGGTGACGGGCAAACATTTTCTCTTCGGCGTCGGCCCGGCAGGCTATGCGGCTTATTATATGTCTTATTTCCCCGCTGAGGCCATGGCCACGCACAGTAACTACATTGACGTATTGTCTCAAACGGGCGTCATCGGCTTGCTCGCTTTCCTGGGGTTCTTCCTAGCTCTGGCGTTGATCGCCTGGGATTTGTTGGGCCGAACCAAGAGATGCTTTGATTTCACACAGGCCTTCGGTGTGGGAGCCGCTGCTGGTCTGCTGGGAGCTGTTGTCGCTGCGGGGCTTGGAGATTGGCTGCTTCCATTTGTGTATACCCAAACGATCGCCGGGTTTGACTATGCGGTATATTCGTGGGTTCTCCTTGGAGCCATGGTCAGTCTGCACCGGCTTGTGATGTCTGAAGCCGCTGAAAGGACTCGAAGGAGCGAGCCTGCCCATGTCTGAGCAAGCTGTTTGCGCCAAGGAACCCATTGACCTCTCCACAATTATTGTCAATCGGAACACCCATGATCTCCTGGCTCAGTGCCTTCAGTCAGTCTACGACACGACCAGCAATCTGGATTTTGAGGTTATCGTAGTGGACAACGCCTCTACCGACGGCAGCCAGGCGATGATCCGACAGCGATTTCCCCAGGTTTGCCTCATCGAAAACGATCAGAACGCTGGTTTTGCCCGGGCCAACAACCAGGCTCTGACTGTTAGCCAGGGACGTTACTCTCTGCTGCTCAACAGTGATACCATTGTTTTACCCCAAGCCCTGGAAAAGATGATCCACTTTGCTGACGCACATGCTGAGGCAGGTATCATAGGTTGTAAGTTGCTCAACAGTGATGGTTCTCTGCAGGAGTCATGGGCCAGTTTTCCCACCTTCTGGTCGGAAGTGTTGGGGCGTAACTTTCGCGTTCGCTGGCTGGTGACGGAGCAGCCCCTGGTCTACGAAGTGGACTGGGTAGGTGGGGCCTGTCTGCTGGTGCGGCCAGCAGCCATCAATGAGGTGGGCTTGCTGGATGAGTCTTTTTTTATGTATTCCGAAGAAACCGACTGGTGTTTCCGCATGAGGCGGCAAGGATGGAAAGTTTACTACCTGGCGGGTGCGGAGATTGTCCATTTAGGCGGTGGCAGCGCCAGCCGGACGAGTGCCGCCCAGCTAGTTCGCCTCTATGAGAGCAAGATTCGCTTCTTTCACAAGCATTACGGCGCTTGGCAGGCGGGTTTGCTACGCTATGGCCTGCTAGCTGTCAACGCCTTGGGCCTGGCTCGGCGGGCCTTGGCCTTGCCTCTGCAATCTCAAGAGAGAGAAGTGCGTCGCCGACTGGCTGCACAATGGCACCTCATTTGCTGGTTACGCCGAGGCCAGCCAGTGGATGTCAGCCCAGACCTTTGCAGCAGGCTGGCAATCATAGATAGGACTTCTTAAACGCTCCCATAAATGAAAGGCAACGCCCATGTTCTGTTCGACTGTGATTCCTACCATAGGGCGACCCACTTTAACGCGAGCAGTTTACAGTGTGCTGGATCAGACATTCACCGCCGATGATTTTGAGGTCATTGTAGTCAATGACTCAGGACAACTGTTGCCTGAAATGGACTGGCAATACTTTGAGCGAGTGCGGGTGATTGATACGAAACGACGTGAGCGCAGTGTGGCGCGTAACACTGGAGCAGCGATTGCCAAGGGCAGGTATTTGCATTTTTTAGATGACGACGATTTGCTTCTACCTGGCGCTCTGGAAGCATTCTGGGCATTAGATCAGTCTTGCGACGCGATATGGCTGTATGGTAGCTATCAGTTGGTAGATAACGATGGCAACCTTGTCAACGAATTTCACCCCAGAGTCAGTGGCAACATTTTTGCCTTACTGGTTGCTGGAGAATCCATACCTTTTCAGGCATCACTGTTACAGACTGAACAATTTTATGCAGCAGGTGCGTTCGATCCCAAAATTACCGGGGTTGAGGACCGCGACCTGGGCCGGCGCATAGCATTATTCGGTACCGCCGCCGGAACGTCGGCCGTTGTGGCCAAGATTCGCGTGGGTCAGCAAGGTAGTACCACAGATTGGTCGACGCTTGCCGAGAGGGACCGCTGGGGACGCGAGAAAGCGTTGAATGAGCAAGGCGCCTTCACGCACTTGTGGGCCTCGGCAAACTCCAGCTATCTGCACGGGCGCGTCAGCCGAGCCTATTTCGCTTCTGCGGTTTGGAACTTGCAACGCAAAAACATATTTATGGCAGCCAGTCGAGCGATATCGGGTATGGTATTTGCTGGTTGGCACCTGCTTTCAAAGGAATTTTGGCGTGGTCTGAGGACCAGAATTAAATGAAAATTGGCATTGACGCTCGCTTTTTAACCCACCCTCAGAGGGGAGGATTTAAAACATATACAGAAAACTTGATTAAGGCTTTGAGCCTGGTTGACAGCACAAATACTTACGTGCTATATGTCGATCGCCCACCTGCCGAGGCAACTTTGCCTAAGAAAGATAACTTTACTTGTCAGGTCGTGGATATCAAACTGCCTTTAATAGGGATGCCGATCCGAGAGCAGATTACTGTGCGAAGACACATCGCTCAGGATAACCTAGATATAGTGCATTTTCTTTGCAATACCGCTCCTGTGGGGGTACCGGTAAAATTTGTTGTTACCCTGCACGATATTATCCCGTTAACAACTCCTCAGACTTTTGAGTATGCAACGGGCTTGTCTGCTTATAAGTGTTGGGCCATTTCAGCATATTCAAGGTTGACAATTCGAAAAACAGCACAGTCAGCCAGCAAAATTATCACGGTTTCGTCTTATGAAAAGACACAGATTAGAGAACATCTGGGGATTGCGCCCGAACGTATTTGTGTGACACATTTGGCGCCCAATCCACTGTTTACCCCGGCAAGCCAGGAACTCAAAAAGAAGTGGCGCTCAAAGATTGATCAGAAGTTCGGCATTCAGAGTCGATTTATCCTGGCGGTCGGCTATGAGCCACGCAAGAATATTCCCCTTTTAATAGAAGCCTTTTCAAGATTTGCCCAGGATTACCCTCACATTAATCTGGTGATTGTCGCAGCAGAAGAACAAAGCAGGGGCTTCTTCCAACAACTAGCCCATGAGTGGAATATGGATGAACGTGTGATCGTACTAGGTGCTGTCTCTCCGAATGATTTGGTTGTTTTATATAATTTGGCAGATGTTTTTGTATTTCCATCAGAGCGGGAGAGCTTTGGCCTGCCCCCCTTAGAGGCACTTGCGTGCGGCGCGCCGGTGGTTGCGATGAAAATGACCTCAATTCCTGAAATCCTTCAAGATGGCGCCCTGCTTGTTGAGGGCAAAGATGTTCAAACCTGGGCAGACGCTATTGTACAAGTAGTAACAGTTGATAACCTCCGCTCAAGTTTGACAAGCAAAGGGATTAAGCAAGCAGCCAAGTTCTCCTGGGAGCAATGTGCTAAAGAAACGTTACAAGTGTATCGTGCTGTTTTAGAAGAAAATTGAGCCGAGATGACTTTTTTGGGATTGTAACGCATCGAACACCCATCCGCGCCAAGATGCTTCTAAGGGGCAATATTTTGTCGAAGGCATAACCTTTCAATTGATATCTCTGGCGCCGCTGTAATCAGTTTTGATGACGTCGGCAATATTTTGTCGAAGGCATAACCTTTCAATTGATAAGCTGATGCGCTACTAAAATGGTGAAAACGATGAGTGACAACAAACCTCGCGTAAGCATTGGCTTGCCTGTCTTCAACGGAGAGGGTTACCTCGCAGAGGCACTAGACTCCATTCTGGCGCAAACATATTCGGATTTCGAGTTGATCATCTCGGATAATGCGTCAACGGACCGAACCCCGGAGATTTGCAGGGCATACGCGGCCAGGGACCCACGCATCCGTTACTATCGTAATGCAAAAAATCTCGGAGCTTCCCCGAATTTTAACCGCGTCCTTGAGTTATCCTCGGGCGAGTACTTTAAGTGGGCGGCCTATGACGATGTGCTTGGCCCGGAATTCCTGTCAAGATGTATCACGGTCCTTGACCAGGACCCCTCCATCGTCTTGTGCCACGCCAAGACGGGCCGCATCGATGAACATAGCGCCTTGGTGGGGGTTTACGAAGAATACCAATATCTGAGACTTGGCTCACGAAAGCCCCATGAGCGTTTTTTTGATCTCATCCGCCTTGACCATTCCTGCAATATAGTTTTTGGCGTAATGCGGGCGAGTGCCCTTAGGATGACCTCACTTATCGGGCCTTACCCAGCCTCGGACAGGCCACTGCTGGCACAACTTGGGCTCATTGGCCGATTATATGAAATTCCCGAGATTCTGTTTTATCGAAGGGATCATCCACAAACAACCTGGCGGGTGTGGGGCGAAAAACCGGAGGTAGCGGCCTGGTATGACTCGACCAAAGCAGGGCGGATCATCTTCCCATATTGGAGGCTATGCTTTGAATATTTCATGTCCATAAGCCGCGTTCCCCTGAGTTGGTCCGATCGGCTGTTATGCTACGTACAAATGGCTAGGTTGTTTAAACAAAGATGGCGCCAAAACATGCCAATGTGGAGATGGCTGGTTATGGATTTGGAAAGAGCTGCCAAACAGATTGGAGACATTTGAAAGTTCTAACGAAAATCTAACCGTTTTCTAACCTCGGGCTAACCTAGGTGTGCTATATTGATAGCGTCATGCGATCCGGCGAAGCGACTCGAGAAACCACACCAGAAGGGAGGCCCTTATCTGCTGAGGTGCTGGGCTACCCTGGAACGTCTCGGTAGCGAGCGTTCAGTCCCCACCTCCCCGAAAGCTCCAGTGGCGCATCAACCAAGAGCCTTGGAGCTTTCTGAAGGTTTGCTGAACTACCCCCTGAACGCTCGCTATTATGATGGGTAGGACCATCTGAGGAGGACTCGGTATGAAAGTAGCCATTCTTGCCGGGGGCGTTGGTACACGCCTCGTGGGAGAGGAAGTGAAGCCGAAGCCGATGGTCGAAATCGGGGGGCGACCGATCCTGTGGCATATTATGATGCACTATGCTCATTACGGCTTCAAGGAGTTCGTGATTGCGCTCGGCTATAAGGGCGAGGTGATCAAGAAGTATATGGTGGACTATTGCTCGCTGAACAGCAACCTGACCGTCAATTTGGGAAGCGGCGCGGTGCAAATTCACGATGGCCCTAAACCGGATTGGATAGTTGAGTTAATAGACACCGGGATTCCAACCCTTACTGGGGGGCGCATCAAGCGCCTGGCTCCCTATTTGGGCGATGAGACCTTTATGCTGACCTGGGGCGATGGTGTGTCTGATGTGAATCTGCACGACCTGCTGGCTTTCCATCGCTCTCACGGCAAGTTGGCCACTTTGACGGTGGTACGCCCGGCGGCGCGTTTTGGTCACCTTGACCTGCATGGCGACCAGGTGATGGAGTTCACTGAGAAGCCTCAGACCAGAGAAGGGTGGATCAACGGCGCGTTCTTTGTCCTGGAGCCGGGCGTGTTCGATTACATTGACGGCGACGACACGCAGTGGGAAAGAGAACCACTGGAACGACTGGCGAAGGACGGGCAACTGATGGCCTACCGTCATACATCTTTCTGGCAATGTGTAGATACATTGCGTGATAAAGTGTTGTTGGAAGAACTTTGGCAGGGTGGCCATGCGCCCTGGAAGGTTTGGAGGTGATAGTATGCGCGTACTGGTAACCGGTCACAAGGGGTATGTCGGCACGGTGATGGTACCTATGCTGATAGCGGCCGGGCACGACGTGGTGGGGCTGGATAGCGATCTTTATGAGCGATGCACCTTTGGAGATGGGGATGGAATGCAGGACATCCCGGCGCTGAAGAAGGACATCCGTGACGTGGAGGCGTCTGATCTCGATGGATTTGAGGCTGTGATCCATCTGGCGGGTCTTTCCAACGACCCGCTGGGCGACCTGAATCCGGAATTAACGTATGAGATCAATCATGCCGCCTCGGTGCGTCTGGCCCGCCTGGCCAAGGAGATGGGGGTCACGCGCTTTATCTTCTCGTCTTCGTGCAGCAACTATGGCGCGGCCGGCGAGGACTGGGTGAATGAAGAATCGGCGTTCAACCCCGTCACCCCTTACGGCATTTCCAAGGTGCGGGTGGAACAGGATGTCGCCAGGCTGGCGGACGCGAACTTTAGCCCCACATTTCCGCGCAGTGCCACGGCCTATGGCGTCTCACCCCGCCTGCGCTTTGACCTGGTGCTCAACAATCTGGTGGCCTGGGCCTTTACCACCGGCCGCGTGTACCTCAAGAGCGACGGCATGGCCTGGCGTCCCATCGTCCACGTCGAAGATATGTCGCGGGCCTTTATGGCCATACTGCACGCGCCGCGTGAGCTGGTGCATAATCAGGCGTTCAACGTGGGGCGTACGGAGGAGAACTATCGCATCCGGGAGTTGGCCGAGATTGTGGCAGAGACGGTGCCGGGCTCGCGCATCGAATACGCTGAGGGTGCAGGGTCGGATAAACGCTGTTACCGGGTGGAGAGCAACAAATTGGCGCGGACGTTGCCCGAATTCAAGCCGCAATGGGATGCGCGGCGAGGGGCGCAAGAACTATACGCTGCTTTCCAGAAGGTTGGGTTGAGCGTGGAGGAGTTTGAGGGGCTCAGGTACAAGCGCGTGGCCCACGTCAAGCAATTGCTGGGGAGCGGTCGTTTGGATGAGACCCTGCGGTGGAGAATAGAAGAGGTTGCGTAGCCTATGGTAAGGCATCCGGAGCATGGAGATTAGGAGCATTAAATGAGTCACCTAAAGCTAACCTGTCGTTCTTGTGGACAGACTGACCTGGAGCCCATATTGTCTTTGGGACGGACCCCGCTGGCCGATGCGCTGCTGACGGAAGAGCAGTTGGGACAGCCGGAATGGATCGTCCCCCTGGAATGGGTATTTTGCCCCCATTGCGCTCTGGTGCAAATCACGGAGTCGGTGTCGCCGGAGATTCTGTTTGGCAGAGATTACCCGTATTACTCCTCCGTCTCCAAGAGCCTGGTACAACACTTCAGGGAGAGCGCCGAGGAGTTGATCGAATCGAGGAAGCTGAATTCAGAGAGCCTGGTGATTGAAGCGGCCAGCAATGACGGATACATGCTCAGGAATTTTGTGGAAAGGGGCATTCCGGTCCTGGGCATTGATCCGGCCGAAGGACCGGCGCGGGTGGCGCAGCAGGCCGGCATCCCGACGCTGTGTACGTTCTTTGGTAAGGAGTTGGCCAGGCAACTGCGAGAAGAGAAGCGGATGGTGGCGGATCTTTTTCTGGCCAACAACGTCTTGGCGCACGTGCCGGATCTGAACGGCTTTGTAGAAGGCATCAAGATCATGTTGAAAGGCACGGGGATGGCGGTCATGGAGGTGCATTACGTGGCGGACCTGGTGGATCACTGTGAATTTGACACAATCTATCATCAGCATCTGTGCTACTTTTCGGCGACAGCCTTGGACCGGTTGTTGAGAAGGCATTCTCTTTTTCTCAATGGCGTTCGGCGTATTCCTACTTATGGTGGATCGTTGCGTCTGTTTGTGGAGCATGGTGAGGCTGTGGGTGAATCTGTCCGGTTGCTCTTGGAGGAAGAGGCGAAGAAGGGGGTAGGTCAAATCGACTACTATCTGGATTTTGCCGATCGGGTACGGGAGATCAAGCGTTCTTTGATGGATATGCTATGGGATCTGAAGGGAAAGGGGAAAAAGATGGCGGCCTACGGGGCAGCGGCCAAGGCAGCGACCTTGCTGAGCTACTGTGGGATTGATAAGGGGCTGGTTGACTATGTGGTTGACCTGAACCAATTCAAACACGGGCGCTACATGGGGGGCAATCATTTACCGATCTTGCCACCGACCAAGCTGTTGGAGGACAGGCCGGACTATGTCTTGCTGTTGGCCTGGAATTTTGCCGAGGAGATCTTGCGGCAGCAAGAGAGCTATCGGCAGAGGGGCGGTAAGTTCATTATTCCTATACCGCAGCCCAGGATAGTTTAGGTAGGTTGAAAGGAGTAAATCATGAAACGGCTCTCTAGTTTTTGCATCTATCCCTTCATTGCTCTTCTCTTTGTTCTGGTATTTCTCCTTCCTACCTTGGTAGAAGCGGAGGCGACCACATTTGATTCAGATGATTTCAATTCTTTTAATCTGAACACGGGGCTGTGGACGTTTATTGATCCGGTTGGCAATGCCACGCTGACCATGACGGGGACCAATACCCAGGACGCATGGGTATCCATCTCCGTCCCTGCTGGTACGTCCCACGATGTGTGGACGGCTGGGAACCAGGCCCCTCGGATTATGCAATTGGCCAGCGATACGAACTTTGAAATCGAGGTCAAGTTTGAGTCTGGGGTGAGTCAACAGTTTCAAATGCAAGGGGTTCTCGTTAAACAAGATAGCGACGATTTCCTGCGCTTTGATTTTCACAGCGATGGTTCGAAAACCGAGGTGTTTGCTGCAAGTTTTACGAATGGTACTCCCCTTCAGAGGGTTGACAAAGTCATCGCCAACACCAATGTTGCCCCCCTCTACATGCGCGTGAAGCGAGAGGGGGATCTGTGGACGCAGTCTTACCACTACGACGGGGTGAGTTGGACTCCCAGCGTCAGCTTCACACACCCCATCACAGTGGCAGCAGTGGGGGCGTTTGTGGGGAATGCCGGCACTAACCCGCCAGCGCACACCGCCTACATTGACTATTTCTTCAATACAGCCTCTCCTATCCCAGAGGACGAGATTCCAGGCGATCCGCTATTCATCAGCGATATTCAGGTTACGCCGGGCGATACATGGGCGACGGTGACGTGGGCGACCAACGAGCCGGCGACAAGCAGTGTGGACTATGGGCAGAGCACGGCTTACGGGAGCAGTGTAGACGATAGCACTCTGGTGACTGAACACACCATCACCTTAACTGGTTTGATTTCAGGGACGCTCTACCACTATCAGGTTACCTCTGTAGACGATAGCGACAACACGGCCATCTCACCAGATTTGACCTTTACGACAAAGTCACTGCCGGTTATAGACATCTGGTACGGTTCCAATCAGGCTTTCGGGCACATTGGACGCCCCCAGCGGTGGGTCAACATTCTCGGTAACGTATCAGACCCAGATGACATTCTCTCGCTGACTTATTCTCTGAACGGTGGGCCGGAATTGCCCCTCTCTATCGGGCCGAACGACAACCGCCTCGCCTCGGCTGGCGATTTTAACGTCGAGATAGATTGCTCGGACCTTCTGTCCGGAACGAATGAGGTGGTCATCACCGCCACGGATATGCTTAATGATGAGACTGTTGAGCATGTGAATGTGGAATATGTGAGTGGCAACACCTGGCCTGAGACCTATTCTATAGACTGGAGTTCCGTTACAAACATACAGGACGTGGCCCAGATTGTGGACGGGCTGTGGACGGTGGAGGGAGACCACATCCGTCCCGTAGGAGCCAATGAAGACAGCTATGATCGCCTGGTAGCCATTGGAGATGTTTCGTGGCTGGATTACGAAGTGACGGTGCCGATTACGATCCATAACTTCTTCGACTCCTTCGAAAAGGCGGACCCTGGTGTGGGCATATTGGTACGCTGGAATGGGCATGGAGAAGATGGTTTGCAGCCCCACTATGATCATCCCTTTGGGGGCCTGGGCTGGTTTCGAAAACCCCCGGAACATGATTACTATCGGCTGTCTATCATGGGCAATGGGGGTTCAGATATTGCTATGGACGATGGCAGTCGTCAATTGGTGGTAGAGGTCCCCTATATTTTCAAGATCCGGGTTGAAACGTTACCCGGAGGGAGTTTTTATAGCTTCAAAGTATGGGAGGCCAGTGAGCCCGAACCTTCAGGTTGGGACCTCAGCGGTTACGGCAATGGCATAGGTCCCGATGAGGCGCACGGCTCTGTGTTGTTGGTGGCCCACCGGACTGACGCCAGCTTTGGGGATGTAACCATCACTCCCGGTCCGTTCGACGATACGCCGCCGATGATTAGTGACATTCGGGTCACGCCAGGTGAGACAACAGCGATGATTACGTGGACGACGGACGAACCGGCTACAAGCCGCGTGGACTATGGAGAGAGCCCGTCGTATGGGAATAGTGTAGACGATAGTGCTTTGGTGACGGAACATGTCATTAATTTGACCGGTTTAATTTCGAGGACCTTATACCATTACCAGATTACTTCTGAGGATGGTAATGGCAACGCGACCCATTCAACAGATTTGACCTTTACAACAGCCAGTACGCCAGCGAGTATTGTGTCGGATGATTTCAATACATGCGACCTGAACCCCGGGCTTTGGACGTTTATTGATCCGTATGAAGGCGATCCGCTTGGAAAGGCCACGCTGGCGATGACGGGGACCCATACCCAGGACGCCTGGCTATCCATCTCCGTACCTGCCGGCACCTCCCACGATGTGTGGGACACAGGGAACCAGGCTCCTCGAATTAGGCAGCCAGTCAACGATACGGATTTTGAGATTGAGGTCAAGTTTGAGTCGCCATTGACCCAAACTTTTCAAATGCAGGGCGTGCTCGTTGAACAAGATAGCGACGATTTTCTGCGCCTTGATTTTCACAGTTGGTATTCAGATACTAGGCTTTTCGCGGCAATTTTCGAGCCAGGTTCTTCGGATCCTCTGTCGCCGACTGTCAAATACAACCAGCGGATCACCGACACCAATGTTGCTCCTCTCTACATGCGCGTGAAGCGAGAAGGGGACCTGTGGACGCAATTTTACTCTTACGACGAGGTGAGTTGGACCCCCAGCGTCAGCTTCACACACCCCCTCACAGTGACAGCAGTGGGAGCGTTTGTGGGGAATGACGGTGGTAGTTCGCCCGCGCACACCGCTTACATTGACTACTTCTTCAACACCGCCTCGCCTATTGTACCGGAGGATGGCGATCGGAACACCCTGACGGTTAACTGGGTCGGAAGTGGCTCGGTGATCACACAGCCCGCCAAGTCCACTTACAATTGTGGGGAAGTGGTCACGCTGACCGCCACCACCGACCTCGGCTGGTCTTTCGCTGGCTGGAGTGGCGATCTCTTCGGGATTACCAACCCAGTAGACGTGACAATGACCGGAAGCAAGGTGATCACCGCCACCTTCACCCAGGATGAGTACGACGTCACGGTGACGATCGCCGGCCAAGGCTCGGTCACCAACACGCCAGGCAACCCCTATCACTACAACGAGATAGCCACGCTGGAACCGGTCGCCGACGCCGGCTGGACGTTTGCCGGCTGGAGTGGCCCTGATGCTGGCGAACTGTCTGACAACGGCGATGGCACCTGGTCCATCACCATGGACGGGAACAAGAGTGTCACCGCCACTTTCACTCAGGATGAGGACACTGATTATCAAGTCTTCCTACCGCTCATAACCCTTCAGTACTCACCCTGACTCACTTGGCAAAGCACAACCGGCTTTCCTGCCCTTATCGTTGGCAGGACGACAGCCGATGACCTTGGCGCTGGGTTAGCAGGTATCTGCTCAGGTAACTTTCCAGCCACTGCTGCTATGTGAACGCCAATGTCAACCCAGCGCCGTTACGACATGAGGAAAAAGCAATGTCGGTAAACGACGTATGCCCCAACTGTGGTTCAGTAGGGATGTCAGTCTTCTACGAGCTTGAGAGCGTACCTGTGCATAGTGTTCTGCTTCTGCCGACGCGGGAGGAGGCCCTGAATTATCCTAAAGGAGACATTGCCTTGGGCTTTTGCCAGACCTGTGGGTTCATTTCTAACATCGCCTTTGACCCCAGCCTGCATGAATATTCATCCAGATATGAGGCCACACAGGCGTTCTCCCCCACCTTCAGCGCTTTTGCGCACCGCTTGGCTAGGCGTTTGATTGATCAATACGACTTGCATGGCAAGGACATCATCGAGATTGGCTGTGGACAGGGTGAGTTCTTGACCTTGCTTTGCGAACTCGGTGGCGATCGTGGGGTGGGATTTGATCCAGCCTACGTCAGCGGGCGTAGCGAGAGCCCGGCCCAGGATCGAATCACCTTCATCAAGGACTTTTACTCGGAGAGATATGCCGGCTACCACGGTGACTTTGTTTGTTGCAAGATGACGCTGGAGCATATTCAACATACGGCCGATTTCGTCAGCACGGTCCGACGTTCGCTCGGGGATCAATCCAACGCGATTGTCTTTTTTCAGGTTCCGGATGTCACGCGCATTCTACGGGAGCTGGCATTTTGGGACATCTATTACGAACACTGTTCGTACTTCAGCCTGGGATCGCTGGCCCGCCTCTTTCGGAAATGTGGATTTGAGGTGATGAATCTGGCCAGGGAGTACGACGGTCAATACCTGATGATAGAGGCCAGACCAGGCGATGGAAAAGGTGGGGCTTTCCTGGAACAAGAAGACGATCTGGAAGATCTGGCACGAGATGTGGCCTATTTCTCTGAAAATTACCCCCACAAGCTGGACGCGTGGCGACGTGATCTACAGAGGATCGGGCAAACTGGGCGACGGGCCGTCATTTGGGGCGCAGGCTCAAAAGGGGTTGCCTTTTTGACGATGCTCGATATTCAGGACGAGATTGAGTACGCAGTGGATATAAACCCTTACAAACAGGGGACGTACATGGCCGGGACTGGACAAGAGATTGTAGCGCCGAAGTTTCTAAAAAGGTATAGACCTGATGTTGTTATCGTCATGAATCCGGTTTACTGCAACGAGATTCAGCAGGACCTCGACAGGATGGGGGTCACTGCAGAGCTTATGCTGGTCTGACTGTGGGCGTTGGCGAGCGAGTGGAATGAATGTGCAGACATCTCCAATGATAGGTAATCGGTACACTGCCCAGGAAAGCAAGTGTTCTGTCTGTCATTCGACAGACATTGCTGTATTCTTCGAGATTTCCCAGGTACCTGTCCATTGCAATGTGCTCTGGCCAACACGGGATGAAGCCATCCGGGCTCCCAAAGGGGACATGCGGCTGGGGTTTTGCGGGGACTGTGGACACATCTTCAATCTTACCTTCAATCCCGAGCTTATGGAATATACCCAGGATTATGAAAACTCGCTGCACTTTTCCCCTCGTTTCCAAGGCTATGCTGAGTCACTGGCGGCGCGATTGATTGAGCGTTATGATTTGCATGGCAAGGATATCATCGAGATCGGCTGCGGAAAGGGCGATTTTCTGAAGTTGCTCTGTGAACTGGGCGGAAATCGCGGGGTTGGCTTTGATCCAAGCTATGCGCCCGAACGAAACGCCAATGCGACTGCAGAACGGATCACCTTCATCCGGGATTTCTACTCGGAGCGTTATGCCAGCTATAGGGCGGACTTTATCTGTTGCCGGCACGTATTGGAGCATATCCAGTTTCCCCGTGACTTCTTGACCAGTGTGCGCCATTCGATAGGGAACCGACCGGGGGCGGTCGTGTTCTTTGAAGTTCCGAACGTGTTGTTTACTCTGAGAGGTCTGGGGATTTGGGATCTGATCTACGAACATTGCTCGTACTTCAGTACCAGTTCGCTTTCTCGTCTATTCACTTCCTGTGGGTTCGACATTTGTGACCTGGCTGAAACATACGAAGGACAGTTTCTCTGCATCGAGGCTTTGCCCAGCGAGGGTTTGGCGGGCTCTACCCATGATCCTCGGGACGACCTTGAAGAGATGGCCTGTGACGTAGCGGCATTTGCCGATCAATATCGGAGCAAGGTGCAGCTCTGGCGACGTAATCTCGAACGGATTGCGTATACGGGACAGCGGGCAGTGGTCTGGGGGGCGGGCTCTAAAGGGGTTACCTTCTTGAATGCACTCAAGACTCAAGACCAGATCGTGTATGCGGTTGACATCAACCCTCGCAAGCAAGGCCTGTATCTTGCCGGCACCGGGCAGCAAGTTGTGCCACCCGAGTTTCTACGAGACGATCAGCCGGATGTGGTGATCGTGATGAACCCAATCTATGAGGACGAAATCCGACAGGCTACGGAGGGTCTCGGGTTAACTCCCGAATTCATGTGTGCATCATGAACGTTTTGCTGCTCACGCAGGTGTTACCCTACCCGCCTGACAGCGGGCCCAAGGTGAAGACCTGGAACGTGCTCAAATATCTGGCCCAACACCACGAAGTGACGTTGCTCTCCTTCGTGCGGGGCGATCAGTCGGAACACGCCCGTCATCTGGAGCGCTATTGCCAGGCGGTGTATACCGTGCCCATAGAGCGCGGAGCGATACGGGATGCCTGGCACATGGGCCGTAGTTTTCTCGCCGGGCAACCTTTTATGATGCTCCGCGATGACCGCAAGGCCATACGCGATCTTATCGATCGCCTGACCGCTGAGCAGTCCTTCGACATAGTCCACGCCGACCAACTGAACATGGGCCAATACGCCGAACGCGTGCCGGGTGCGTTCAAGGTCCTCGACGCGCACAACGCCCTGTGGCTTCTGTATCAGCGACTGTGGCAGACGATGAGGCCGGGGTTGCGCAAGTTGCTGTTGGGACGCGACTGGCGCTTGCTGAAAGAATACGAGGGCCGCCTCTGCCGCCAGTTCGACGCTGTGCTGGCTGTCAGCCACGAGGACAAGGCCGCGCTGCAAGAGGCTGCCGGGCAGCCAGTGGACATCACTGTCATTCCTATCTCCATTGACACGGACGAAGTGGCCGTCGTTGGGAGAGACGCTGAACCAAGACATATTCTGCACATCGGCACCATGTACTGGCCACCCAACATAGACGGTGTGCTCTGGTTCGCCCATGAGGTCTACCCGCTGATTCGCCAACAGCGCCCCGATGTCTGCTTCGACATCGTTGGCGCCCGGCCGCCGCAAGAAATAGTGGCTCTGAACGGTGACAGTACTGGCATCAATGTCACCGGTTACGTGGCTGATCCTACCCTCTACTTGCAACGGGCTGCCTTGATGGTGGTGCCCCTACGGGCTGGAGGTGGAATGCGGGTCAAGATTCTCAACGCTATGGCTCAAGGGATTCCAATCGTGTCAACTACCCTCGGCTGTGAAGGGATAGCCGTCACTTCCGGGAAGGATATTCTGATCGCGGACGCACCACCTGAGTTCGCGACTGCGGTGCTCAGCTTGTTGGATGATGGCGATCTTGCCAACCAGATTTCGGCTCGGGGCCGGCGGACTGTAGTCAAGAAGTACGACTATCGGACAGCTTGCTGCCCTCTGGACGATGTCTACGCGAGAGCGGCTGACAGGTGAAGGAGGGAATTTCGAAGATGGAAAAGCTGCGGTCTGTGATAAGTGCTATGAACCAAGAAGCTCTGCCTCGCAGGGTTGAAATCGGCTTGCTGCTGGCTGTATCCATTTTGGCCCTGGCTTTGCGTTTTCTTTATGTTACTTATGAGGAGAGTTGGACCCGCCCTCCAGAATACGATGGCATTGAATATGACATGTTAGCCAACAACCTGCTCAGTGGGAGTGGCTATTCTTTGCAAGAAGGACATCCTTATGGATTTCGCCCTCCCGGATATCCCTTTTTCCTGGCTTTGCTCTATGCAGTCTTCGGCCGATCTTACGTTGCTGTTCGAGTGGTCAATGTCTTGCTTGGCACGTTGACCTGCTTACCGATTTATCGGTTCGTGAGGCATGTGTGGCAGTGGCAGACAGGTCTTTTGGCCTCCTTGGGTGTGGCCGTTCACCCTCTCTTGATCTACTTTACCAGTATGATCTATCCTGAATGTCTAATCCTTTGTTTGATGGCTGTAGTTTTTCTGCTTGTCAATGAAGCTTCGGGGTCTCGCCATATCAGAGATGTTCTACCTATCGGAGTGGTGTTAGGTATTTTGGTTTATCTTCGTCCCAGCATACTTACTTTCGGGCTGATGTTGTGTGCTTGGATATGGCTGACATACGAAACCGTCAAGAAACGGCTATTGACCTGTATTTGTCTGATGGTTGTTATGGCCCTCCCTATTGTTCCCTGGAGCATTCGAAATTACCTGGTCTTTGATGAATTCATCTGGATGGCTACCGAAGGAGGGGTTACATTTTGGGCTAGCAACAACCCTTTGGCCCAGGGAGGGTGGATAGAACCTTCTCCAGCCACATGGCTGGGGCCCAATCCTCCCGTTAATCTGAGAGGATGGCCTGAATTAACAGAGGCGGAGAGTGAGGCACGATTCCTGAATGCTGCACTGGAATGGATTCGAGACCATCTTGGAGAGTTCCTCTCACTCTTGCCCAGGAAGCTTGCCCGGGCCTGGAGCTTGAACTTCGGTAACGAAGCCAGGCAGGCAAATTTGCCTGTCATTGTGCCAGTCGCTTATGCTGCTTTTTTAAGCATCTGTCTGATCGGTTTCGTACTTTCTCTTCAGCGCTGGCAGGATTCACTAGTTCTGTATCTGTTGATCATCAATTCAAATCTAATGGCGTTGATATTCTATGGGTCTACACGCCAATCATCTTTTCTGGTATTGCCGCTCGTCGTTTTTGCTGCTTTGGTTTTCAATAGAATATTCCGCATAATGATGTCTGTCCTTAAAGTCTATCAACCGAGGACTCCAAGAAAGACGCGAAAGATTCCTACTCGTTGATTTCTTTGAAAGCAGAAATGTTGTCAGTCTTGTTCAATTGCCCCTTGTTTTGAAGGTCTCTCCATCCATCGTCCGCAGCGACGGCGTAGGGTAGGGCTGGCATGATCCCACGAGAAGGAAGTATTTCCTGGTTTCAGGTTATACGAAACATTACCAAAATTCCAGCGATGATTGTCCAAATGATTCTTCAAAGGTAATAATTTCCCACTCGAGTAAGCTATCGGATTAAGTTGCCCCCATAGTGATTCCCTTGAATGCTTCGAAGTTCTCATCACTTGAGGAGGTACTTGATGAACGAAGAGGCTCGGGCACTGGTTATCTTGCCAACTTACAATGAAGTGGATAACCTTGAGCCCTTGATCCAAGATATTATAGCCTCGGGACTGGGATTGGACATTCTGGCTATCGATGACAACTCCTCCGACGGCACAGGAGAGGTGGCTGACCGCCTGGCAATGGACTTGCCAGAGGTTCATGTTATGCACCGCCCTGGCAAGATGGGACTCGGTACCGCCTATGTCGCTGGATTCAAATGGGCCATCGAGCGGGGCTATGATTACATCCTCCAGATGGATTGTGACTTCTCCCATCACCCGCAGTACTTGCCTATCTTTCTGCGGAAGATCAAACAAGCCGACCTAGTTATTGGTTCCCGCTATGTGCCAGGAGGTGGTATAGTCAACTGGGGAGTGTTGCGCAAACTACTCAGTGGTGGGGGCAACGCTTTTGCTCGCACGATGTTGGGACTCAGAATACGCGAGGGATATGGTTTTCTGATCGGTCTAGCCTATCAGGTTCAGCGACTGGGCAATGTGGTTACGGAGTTTCCCATTGTTTTCGAGGATCGGCGAGTTGGGCAATCCAAGATGTCTTTTCGGATCGCAGTGGAAGCGTTTGTGTACGTGACACGAACGGCTTTGACACAGCAGTGGCCTATCCGGTGGCCAAAGCCCAAGCTTCATCGCTTCCTTCCTTGATTTGCTACGAATCACCTGCACTTTATAGGATTCTGTGAGGGGACAATGTTTTTTGTCAAACGGATATGGACTTTCAAAACAGGGATCGTTGTTTTTTGCCTTCTATTGGCCTGTTACGCCTATTTCTTGCCCCGCTGGGCTGACTGGAACCAGAATTCTCGCCTTGACCTTGTGATGGCCATAGTTGACCATGGGACATTGACCATTGATGAATACTACCAGAACACTGGCGACTACGCTTACTACAAGGGTCACTATTATAGCGACAAGGCCCCCGGGCTGTCGTTCTTAGCCATACCTTTCTATATGGTGTTTAAGGCAGTTGCGTCGACTCCTCCGGTGGCTTGGTTGATGGATAAAGTGGCTCACAGCAGTGCGTTCGAGGCGACATTGCGCGAGGGCGGAACAGGGTTGCTACCACAAAAGATCTATTTTGCTATGGCACTCTATTTTGTCACTGTTTTTACAATATCTATACCATCGGCACTATTGGGGGTGCTTTTATATCATGTTCTGGGGTTCTTTGTTGAAGCCGAGCCCCCACGCCTTTTCACTGCTCTGACGTATGGTTTAGCGACGCCTGCTTTCCCATACGCCGGAATGTTTTTTAGCCATCAACCCGCCGCATTTCTGCTATTTGGGGCTTTTTACTTGATATTTCGACAGCGCAAGACGCAGATTTCACGCTGGCAGTTGGTTGTTGTGGGATTATTTCTTGGGTGGTCGGTGATTATAGAATACCCTACGATATTGATTGCAGGTGGAGTGGCCTTGTACGCCCTGTGGTCGCAACGGGCGATCCGGACTGTTCTGTGGATAGCGGTCGGAGCGTTAGTGCCGGGCATTTTGTTGATGGCGTACGATTGGGCAATCTTTGGGTCCATCTTGCCGAAGGGATATTTTTACTCTGCGCTCTACGTTGAGAAGCATCACACGGGGTTTCTCAGTCTTACGTACCCCAGGCCGGATGCTTTGTGGGGAATTACCTTTGGCTCCTTCCGCGGGCTGTTTTTTCTCGCGCCGGTGCTACTGCTGGCTGTGATAGGGTTTGGTATCTGGCTGCGCAAACGTATCCATCTGCCTGAATGGACCGTATGCATGTGGACCGTCATCAGCTTCCTGCTGTTTAACGGTTCATCCATCATGTGGGAAGGCGGCTTTGCCGTAGGCCCGCGATACCTGTTACCCATGCTACCTTTTATGGCTGTTGGACTGGGCGTTGCCTGGGGCGCGTTGACCACGCGTTGGGCAGGGCAGTTCATCACAGGAATATTGACCCTATGGTCTGTGGTATGCGTATGGATTGAGTCAATCAGCGGGCAAAGCTTTCCAGACTGGACGCCCAATCCGTTATTCAATTATTCACTCCCCAAATTCGTATCAGGAGACATCGCCCGCAATATGGGGATGGGCCTGGGGCTACGCGGACACTGGAGCCTGATTCCATTGGCAATTGTCTTCGTGGGGATCGCATCATTGTGGTCCCGTATGACCAGTAGACAACCCACGAGTGCGCCGCCCTCCTGAGTGAGGGCTATCAGAGAAGCTACATGACGATTCTAAGCGACAAATCATCTCGCCCTCGGCTTGATATCGAAACGTTGGGGATCGCTGCGATTTTGTTCGCTGTGGGGGTCGTGAGTCGAATCCCTTTTCGAAGCAATGTGTTGTACCATTGGGATTCGGCCAATTTCGCTCTGGCGCTTGAGCATTTCGATGTAAGATTACATCAACCGCACCCACCCGGATACTTCCTATACGTGATGACGGGCAAGCTGGTGAATCGGTGGATCGGTGACGCCAATTCCAGTCTGGTTGTGATCAGCATAATGGCAACCGGACTGACCGCGATCTCTATGTTCTTCCTAGCCCGGACATTGTGGGACTGGCGACATGGACTGGCTGCTGCATTTATGCTACTGAGTAGCCCTCTCTTTTGGATTCACGGGGAGGTAGCACTTTCGTACATGGTTGAGGCCGCATTAGTCTGTCTGATCGCCTGGTTATGCTTCCGCCACCTCGTAGGGCAGGATGAGCGGCTTTGGCTGTCAGCTTTGGTCTTGGGAATCGCAGGTGGGTTTCGTCAGAACACAATGATCTTCCTTGTACCGTTGTGGCTATACGCCATATGGCGTCATCGCTGGCGCCGGATGGTTGGTGCACTCTTGGTATGCTCTCTGATCTGTACGACTTGGTTGGGCCCGATGATGCTATTGAGCGGCGGAGCGATTCAGTACTGGCAAGCTGTCAGCATCGCAAGTTCGGGCATAGCGCATGAGTCTTCACTATTGGATTTGAGGCAGATTGCGATCAACGGAACTCGCTTGGGAGTATTCACTTTCTATGCTCTTGTGCTTGGCATCATACCTTTGGTGTTGGGAGCCGCTTACTTTGTCAAGTGTCACCACCGCGACTGGCGAGAGTTGGCGCGCAAACCGCAAGTCCAGACATTCTGCTTGTGGATTACCCCAAGTTTCCTGTTCTATTTAATCATACACATTCGGCAACCAGGGCATACCTTTACCTTTATGCCGGCGCTACTGTTATTGACTGTGGTCGCTATTAAAGAGGTTGCTGCACACATTAGTCGACAGAAGTATGGCATTGTAAGCGCAGTAGGCCTTACGGCAATCGTGGTGGTCAATATTGTCTTCTTCCTCTGCGCTCCACCTGTATTGTTCAGCAGCTCTCGCTTATTGCTCAGTACTCCAACCCGGGCGTCCATTCGGGAGCACGACGCGGACATTACTTGCCGACTGGAAACGATTCGTGAGATGTTTCGGCCAGAGGAGACCGTGGTGCTGGCTGGCTCACGCAATTATCGCCTGCCTGACTTCTACTTGCGAGATTTTCAGCTTCCGTCGCTTTCGCACTATCTTGGAGACGATGTAGATGTCATTATCCTTCCAGAGCACGTGCATACACTTGTTCTGTTTGATGATTCGGTGCTGCCGCAGCTTTCGGTAGGTTCACACCTCCGGTCATTGCCTCTTTCCGGGGGAAGGAGTATACGGTACGTGACGTGGGACGAAGGCCAGCGAGCTACACTCAGCCAGACCGCGTTAGAGATCCAAGACGAGTAGCAGGTTGAAACAGAAAATGAACTCAGGGAGGTTGTCTTTGTCGTCACCAAGGATCAGGCCAGGGGAATGGCGTTTTGCCGGGTTGGTCATCGTCATCGTGCTCATGTTGACCTCGTTCCCCTATGCTTTCGCCGCTCTTACGGCGCCGCCTGAGAAGCATTTTATGGGCTTTATCCTGAATGTGTCTGACCATTCTCAGTACCTGGCGTGGTACAAAGGCTTCCAGACAGCTTTTCTGATTTCGAACAAGCTTACGCCGGAACCCAACCCGCCCATTTTCTTCAATTTGCTATGGTGGATGCTGGGACGCTTTGGGCGCTACACCGGATTGAGCCATGCCGTAGTATACCAGATTTTCCGCTGGATGGCTGGAGCGTTTTTCCTGGGGATGGTGTACACTTTCGCTGCGCTGATGTTCCCTGACGTCCATCAGCGGCGCGTGGCTTTCCTGGTAATTGCTCTGGGCTCCGGATTTGGCTGGATTCTGGTCGTACTGAAATACACTCTGGCACGGGGAGAACTCTTTTTCCCTCTGGATGTTTATATCGCGGAGGGTAACTCTTTTCTATGCGTGTTAGCCTATCCACACTTTGCTGAGGCAGCGGGTTTGATCCTGGCTGTGTTGTGGTTATTGCTTACCGGTGAGCGGCGGGGGCAGTTGCGCTACGCTGTGTGGGCGGGATTGGTTGCCCACTTTCTGGGATGGCAACACGGCTATGACCTGCTGATCGTGTGGGGAGTGCCAGCCGTCTACATTGTCGCCCGCTGGATACGCGACCGGCGGCTGCCGACCTGGTGGGTGAAGGCACTGCTCATCACCGGGTTGCTATCCTGGCCCCCGGCACTGTACGCTGTGCTACTCACCCGACTCGATCCGACCTGGAAGGAGGTACTGGCCCAGTTTGCCAACGCAGGGGTGTTTACTCCCAGCTTCCCTCATATGCTTATCCTACTGGGCTTGCCGTTCATCCTGGCGATTGTCACCACCATCCTATTGGTCCGAGATGCTCGCTGCCACCGCACTGATCCGGCCGGGCCATTACTGGCCGATGCCGAGTTGTTTGTCGGTGTGTGGTTCGTGGCCGGCTGGACCCTCACCTACGTCCCAACCGACTTTCAGATCCACATGCTAAATAGTTGGCAAGTACCCATTGGGTTGCTGGCCACAGTAGGTCTCTTTCGCTACGTCAGGCCAACTCTGGAGCAACGATGGGGTACGGGCCAGTTGGCCACACTGGTCGTCCCAGCCTTCATTATGCTGATCCTACTCACTAATCTATACTTGTGGATGTGGAGGTTCGTTGACCTGAACCGCTACGACTATCCTTATTACTTGTACCATGATGAAGTGACAGCGATGAAGTGGCTGGCGGGACATTCTCCTCCTGACGCAATCGTACTCAGTTCGTATGACACCGGTCGGTATGTGCCGGCCATGAGCGGGAGACGTGCTTTCCTGGCCCACTGGGCGCAGACGTTGGACTTCTACGAGAAGCGGAAACGAGTAGAACGCTTCTTCGATGCCAAGGTAGATGACGCCGAACGCCTGGAGACATTGCAAACCTTTGGGGTGGACTATGTGCTCTATGGTCCGGCCGAGCGGGCACTGGGTCAGTATAACCCTGGTGACTCACCTCTCTTCAACGCGACTTTTTCCAATCCACAAGTGGCAATATATCACGTAAACACAGAGGGGCTACCTTAAGTGCCGAGTTCCTGGTGCGGGCCAAGCGGGCCGGCTACACGATCCACAAGGTGCCGCTGGCTGGCCACCGACCACGTGTGCGGCTGGCAGCCAGACCAGCGCCCGGCTGGATGTCATTCTACGCGCCTTTCGCGAGTTGGTCCTTTTCCGCTTACAACTATGGGTCGAACAAGCCAGGCAACCCTCCTAACGTGTGAGCCTCACTCTGGCCCCCTTCGTCCTTTTTGTGCCGTTCGGCAACGCGGACCGATATTTTTATTTATGTGCCAGCGGTAGGGAACTATCCCAACCTTGTCAAGCGTCATAGAGCACTGTTCTGTTTTTGAGACCGAGAGCTTGGTTGTACTGCAGGCAGAATGTATTTTGAAAGCATCGCAAGAATGACTGTTGCCTGTCCTATGCCACTCGACCGTAGCATGGTTAGTGAATATGGAGGACTTATGAAAAACTCTTTGATTAGCTCGTGGAGTAAGTTTTCACTTTTGCCTATCCTCTTAATCAGCCTGCTGGCAGGTTTGACTTACATTCGTGGCCTGAACAATTCATTTGTGGCCGAGGATTTCACCCTTCTCTCTATTTCCAGCCAGACTTTTGCTGAGATGTGGCAGTACATGATTTCCTTTACTCGTATGTTGCTGGTGTTTATCTCGTTCGGGTGGGCATTGTTTCGTTTATGCGGGACAAACCCCATTGGCTGCCATCTCGTTATCTTGGTTCTCCACGTTGGGGTTTCGCTACTTCTCTTTCATGTCGCCAGCTTACTCAGCGGTGACAAGCGTATTGGCTTTATTTCTGCTCTGGTCTACGCTGTGTACCCCCGTCACCATCAACCAGTCTTGTGGCTGGCTGCTGCTAGTGAAATGGTGTTGGTTGCGTTCTTCAGCCTTATCTGCATTTACACCTTTAAGAAGTACTTAAGTACAAGATGGCTGGGGTGGCAAATACTGACGTTGTTAAGCCTTAGTGTTGCTATCCTGTCCCATGAGGTTGGCACTATCCTTTTCCCCCTCTTGCCGCTTATAGAGTTGCTCCTTCATTCTGAGGAAAGGAACGCAAGAGCTTGGTTTGCCTTCCGCTTCTATTACAAATATATACCTTACTTGGTGCTATTTGGCCTTTATTTCTTGGTGACCTTTGGCGGAGCCAGGTTATTCAAGCTCAGCACAGACCTGACCGAAAAGCAGTTGACCGCGGAGGGATTTCAGTATGAGACTTATCATCTGACAGGATTAAGTATATATGGAATCAAGGATATGCTGGCTTATTTAACCTATTTGGCCTATCCGCAAATTCCATTGCGGTTGCTGGATCCGAATTTGCTGACAGCCATGCTAGCTCTTGTTACAAGCTTGTTCCTCCTGTTTCTGTTGGTGAAGGGCTCACCTATCATGCGGTTCTCCATCTTGTGGATGGTTTTGGCGATACTGCCCTTTGTTCTGTTCGTGCCATTTGGAAATGCCGACCGATATTTCTATTTGCCTGCGGCCGGCTTCTCTATCCTGGTAGGTACGTTGGCCTGTCAAGGATATGACAAACTCAAGGCACGTTGGCCGAGTTGGGGGCAGGTGATCTTAGTGTGTCTCCTGGCTTCGTATCTCGTCTCGTCCATCATCCTGATCCAACAACGGATCGGTGAATGGCGCCAGGCCGGCGAGATTGCGGCCGATGTGGTGGGACAGGCAAAGCGTCTCTACCCTAACGTGCCACCGGAAAGTACCATGCTCTTCGTGGCACTTCCTGATCAGTACAAGCAAGCCTATGTTTTCTTGGGGGGCGGAATAGGAGGGGCAGTGTACCTGGCGTATGGGGCACAGCCATCGGCCCCCAGAGCATATCAGACGCGCGATCCTGCAGTCAGTTCCTTCCTGAAAAAGGCTGAGCCAGTGGATCATCCCCTGCCAGGGCTATATGTATTTCTATATGAAAATGGTATTCTATATGACAAATCAAATGTGGTGAGCAGCCTTGAACCACTGCGGAAAGGAACGTGGTCCCGTTGACAGGAATAATGAGAGTGATGTCATCAAAGTATGTGTGTATCATTTCACTGATCTTGCTGGGCGTCCTGCTGCTGGCATGGTGGGAAGCCTCAGGTGCTTCCGCTCAAACAGGAGTGTGGACGGAGCCGGTCAATATCTCGCAGACCTCCAGTCCGTCCTGGTTCCCTGATTTGGCGGTAGATAGCCAAGGCAACGTACACGTAATATGGTGTGAGACCACTGATGTTGAGGAAGGTGAGTACGGAGAGCAAGTGTTCTATAGCATGTGGGATGGCCAGACCTGGTCAACGCCCAATGATATAGTCCCGCCCTCCCCCGACATCGTTCGCAACGCCATCACGACCGATGCTTTTGGCAACCTTCACCTGTTGTTTGGAGGCTCCGTGTACAGGACCCTAAGTATCTACTATACACAAGCCTCATCTGATAGCGGATGGTTAGCCACATCCTGGTCTACACCAAGACTCATGAGCATAAATGGCAACAGTTATATGGCAGACATTGCCGTTGATTCAAAAGGGGTCATACACGCGGTCTTCGACGACAGAGGAGACCCCCTCTCTGATATCTGTCCTGGGTGCGCAGATATCTTCTACAGACGCTCCAGCGATGGCGGCAAGACCTGGTCGTATCCTGTCAACCTTTCGCGCTCACCGACGGGTTCCAGCCGAGCGCAGATGGAAATTGATAGCAGCGACATCATTCATGTCGTTTGGGATGAAGGATGGGACAAGCTCAGCGGCCAAGGAGAACCCATCTTCAGCACTTATACTTCTTCACTGGATGGAGGTGAGTCGTGGTCGAGCCCTACGTCTTTTTCCTATCCAGAAGGGACCAATGCCCAGCTTGCGGTGGGCAGTGATGGTCAGGGCAGAGTAGTGGTGGTTTGGCGAGCTACTTCGCGCCCTGAGATTTACTACACACGGTCATCTGACAACGGTGCCTCCTGGTCCCCTCCTATGGTCATCCCGGACATATTTGCCAGGCCCTGGACGAACCCCTTTGATATGTACGATATGGCCACCGACAGCGGAGGGCATATTCACCTGGTGGTGGTGGGTCGGCTTTCGCTGGAAGAAGATAGATTGGGGGTCTACCACTTGGAATGGGATGGGACGTCATGGTCACCGCCCACCCCGATTTACTGGGGAGCAGGCTTCCCCGAATATCCAAAAATCGTCATCAGCGAGGGAAACAAGCTCCACGTAGCCTGGTTCGTTCGCGAGACTTTATGGGAAGGGGGCAACTATGAAGTCTGGTATAGCAGTAGCCAATCCACCTCACCTGCCCAGACGCCAGTTCCTCCGCCCACTTCTACCCCTACGCCAACGGCCACTCCTTTGGCGACGGCTACCCCTACTGCCACGCCCTACCCCACTCTTGCGCCTGGTGAGACAGCGCTGCCAGATGGCCTCTACACCGAGAGCGACGATCTTCTCAGGCTACTTGTCGGCCTTGCTCCCGTGCTGATCTTAGCCACGGCCATTTTTGCTATCAGATTCGGTTGGCTGAGAAGATCATCTGGTAGATGAGAGTGTGCCCCGTTCAGCAGGATAAGTTCATTTGGAAAAGACTTTTGCTCTGTAGCAGTCACACTCTTCTCAACACGCCCCACTGCCAGGACCTCTAAAACCCAATTTTTACGTAATCAATGTACTATACCCGCTACCCCACGGATCACCGCGCTCAAATACCCCCAACCCAGCATCAGCAGCCAGTTGAAGGTAATAATCAGACCGCTCAGGAATCCCGGCCTCGGCATCCAGAAGGTCACACAGCACGCAGTCAATGGCCACGGGTTCAGTGGCGAAGAAGAGATGGGCGCCTGGTTGTTAAATGTTATCCACCGTTGCGGTGGAGCGATTTTTCTTACTAATTTCCAACGGATTTCTGACCTGGTTCTAACCTTTTTCCATTATAATTGGGGTGTTAGTGCCTGATCTGAGGCGCTTCAGTTCTATGGCCGGGCAAACAAACAGATGAGAATCCTATATATTACACCCTACGTACCCTGTCTCATCCGGGTGCGGCCATACAATCTGATCAAATACCTTTCCCGGCGGGGACATCTGGTCACTGTCCTGAGCTTGCAGTCAACAGCACAAGAGGAGAGGGATGCAGCCGAGCTGCAAAGCTGCTGCCACCGTGTCGAGACAGTCAAGCTGACCAGGCAGCAGTCCCTCCTGAATTGCCTTAAAGCCCTGCCAACTATGACCCCACTGCAAGCAGCCTATTGCCACTCTCCGGCCATGCAAAGGCTAATAGGCAGGGTGCTGAGAGAGGAGCAGTTTGACGTAGTTCACGTGGAGCACTTGCGCGGGGCCCATTTCGGCATCACATTAGCAGGGGTGCCCAAGGTCTATGATTCCGTGGACTGCATCAGCTTGCTTTTCGAGAAAGCCTTTCATTCGGCTCCCAATCTGGCCAGCCGCCTCATTGCCTGGCTGGACCTGGGCCGGACGAGACGATACGAAGGCCGACTCATCAGCCAATATGACAAAGTCCTGGTCACCTCTCCGCAGGACAAGGAAGCGTTGTTGAAGTTAGGTGAGCGCTCCCACGAGCAGAACCAGGAGAAGAAAATCGCTGTCCTGCCCAATGGAGTTGACCTGGAGTATTTCGCTTTCGTAAATGGGGACCGGGCGCCAGAGACCCTGGTGTTCTCCGGCAAGATGAGCTATCACGCCAACGTCGCCGCAGTTTCCCATCTGGTTCAGGAAGTGATGCCCCTCATTTGGGCCAGGCGGCCTGGGGTGAAGCTTGAGATTGTGGGCAATAATCCACCTCAAGCAATATGCGGCCTGGCCAGAGACGACCGGGTGCGTGTCACCGGCTTCGTGCCCGATCTGCGTCTGTACCTGGCGCGGGCGACGGTGTCCGTCAGCCCTATGCAATACAGCGTTGGCATCCAGAATAAAGTGCTGGAGGCTATGGCCACGGGTACTCCAGTAGTTGCCAGCAGTCAAGCCTGTTCCGCCTTGACGGTCCGAGACGGCACCCACCTTCTCGTGGCTGACGATCCAGCCACTTTCGCCGAACGGGTATTGCGTCTGCTGGACGACGTTGCTTTCAGACGAGAGGTAGCGATTAATGGTAGAAACTATGTAGAAGAAAGACACGACTGGCGAACCATTGCCCACAATCTAGAAAACATCTATGCGGAGGTAATGGACAGATGGCAGAGTTGATTTTAGAAAGAAAGCCCTTGGCTGTTCCTAGAGAAAAAGCGATACAGAAGACGAGGGCTCGCAGGCGGACTATCGGCCTTGAGCAAATTGTCCTGGTCTTGCCCGTTCTCGATGCTCTTTTCATGAGTGTCAGTTTCATCCTGGCCTATCACCTGCGTTTCAAAAGTAGTTGGCTGCCCTACTACGCCTCCTACTCGTCTCAATTTTACTGGGTTTTGCTGTCCTTGCTTGTGCCCACCTGGCTTCTGATCTTTGCCGCTTACGGTCTCTATAACCCGCGTGAGTTGTTTGGCGGAACCCGGGAATATGCCCGTGTTGTGAATGCTTGCGCCGTTGGTGTCATGGCTATGATCGTCCTGAGCTTCATGTACCGTGGGGTAGAACAGCCTATCTCTCGCGGTTGGCTCCTGATTTATTTCAGCCTGTCGGTGTTCACTATTATCTCCTATCGTTACGCTTTCCGGCGATTCATCTACCGCCTACGTCAGCGCGGTCTCTTCCTAAAACGCAGCCTGATCGTCGGCGCCAATCAGGAAGGGCAGGCCATGGCCGAGCAATTCTGCTCTGTCCCCATCGCTGGCGTGCACGTCGTGGGCTTCGTTGACGACACCCTCACCCAGGACACGGTGGTAAACGGCCTGCCGGTCCTCGGCAACAGCAAGTCCTTGAAGACCCTGGTGGAAGAGCAGGAGATAGACGAACTGATCGTGGCGCCTACTTCTCTGTCCCGGGAGGCCTTTCTGGACATATACCGTACTTTCAGCAGCAATGGTAGCGGTGTAGAGGTAAGACTCTCACCCGGCCTCTTTGAAATCCTGACCACCGGTGCTACCGTCCAGGAGGTGGGGTTCGTACCTCTGGTTAGCCTCAACAGGCTGCGCATCACAGGCATAGACGCATTTCTGAAGAGTGCTTTAGATTACGTTGGGGCTGCCGTTGGCCTGATCCTTTTGCTGCCCTTCTTGCTTCTGATCGCCCTGTTAGTCAAATTGGATTCACCAGGTCCGGCCCTGTACCGGCGACGGGTTCTAGGTGTGGGGGGCCAGACTTTCGAGGCTTTCAAGTTCAGAACTATGAGGGCAGATGCCGATGAATATCTAGAGCAGCACCCAGAACTGGCTGAAGAACTGGAGCACAACGGCAAATTGAAAGACGACCCCCGCGTTACCCTTCTGGGCAAATTCCTGCGCAAAGCCAGCATTGACGAACTGCCTCAACTCATTAACGTGTTGAAGGGACAGATGAGCCTGGTCGGACCGCGCATGATCTCGCCGCCGGAATGGGCCCAATTCGGCACGTGGAAACACAACCTGCTTACCGTGAAACCGGGGATTACTGGCCTGTGGCAGGTTAATGGGAGGAGTGAGCTGTCCTACGAGGACCGGGTGAGATTGGATATGCATTACATCCGCAACTATACCATTTGGCTAGATATGCGCGTCCTGTTTAACACCTTTGGCGCTGTCCTGCGTGGAAGCGGAGCTTACTAATTTTCTCAGTTTCTTTTTGACCCCCCATCCCCTCTTCCCTCTGCCCCCTACTCCCCCTCTCTCATTAGTTTGTTGAAGGATTGGGAGAGGGGGATGGGGGCGAGGGCCGTTGCCTCTCACCTTCCTCCAGGGCCAAAACCCGCTTTGCATCAACTCCCTTGACTTTTCGTCCTATTGAGCTTAAAATATAGGGCGTCCGAGACTTGATTTCTGCATTTCTATGCCCCAGCTCTTGCCTGGGGTTTCTACTAAGGGTTATCACCTGTTGCGTTTTACTTATTGCCAATGAAGCGCTTATCTGTCAAGAGTGGATCATCAATTCTACCTTCTGTCCCCAAAAGATTCTGGGTGACCACCTGGACCCTGGGGGTCGTGGCCATCATTGGGCTGGGTTGCTCACCCTTCGGGCCGCCAGCGCCTGCAACCTTCACACCCTTGTCGGCTGCCCCATCGCCGACCTCCACCTTCACCCCAACGGCCATCACATCACCAACGCCTGAGCCCACCTCCCTCCCAGCAGTAACACCTGTCACCACACCGACGGCTGTCAGCCTGGTTCAAGCCCCCCCCTCGCCGGTGATCCCTGCCGGAGGCATTGTCTACGCCGTCACTCCTAATGTTAACCGGGTTGGCTGGGTGAGAAGTGGCGAGGACGGAAATCACTTCGGCGATTCCTACATCCACGTTGGCTTTCTGGGTGGCAACATCTATCATGGAGCCATCCAGTTCGACATCTCCTTCATCCCGCCGGGCTCTTCGATCCATTACGCTGCTCTGGAATTGGTTGGCCTGAGCGGAGAGACTCTGGGTTCTGGTGGGTCCTGGCATGTCCGGCTGCTTGAGGAAGACATAGACGCCGACTGGCCATTTCACGGCTACAGGGCAATACATGAGGCCCCCGTGGCCCAGACTTTGTCTCCTACTCTTGGCATTTCGGACCTGGCTGAGGATAAGTTGAACGTCTTCGTCTTCAACGCTGGCCAGCGAGCCATTCTGGAAAGTCGGCTGGAAAGGGGACTCATTTCCTTCCGTCTGGATGGGCCCTCATCAGGGTCCGACAATCTCTTCACCTGGGATACCGGCTACGGCCTTGGGAGTCTGGGGCAAACACCCATCCTCAGGCTTGCCATCACCTCTCCCCTGCTTACCCCGACGAGCCCGGCGGGCACAAGGATTGCTGCCCGGGTGCCAGAGACGCCTACACCTACGTTTGTCATTGTGACCAGCACTCCTACCCCAGAGACTATTTTCACTGCAGCAGCCATGGCCGCCACTGCTGCCTACCGGGCGACCATGGTGGGCACCCCGACAAGCACCCCTTCAAATTGGGTCACTCCCATCGTGGTGACCAGCACACCCACTCCAGAGAACGAGGCCACGGCCACTTATATGGCCGCCTGGTTAACGGCGGCAGCCATCGCCACGGGAACGGCCACCCCCACACCGCGCCACATGTGGACAGCGACACCCACAGCCACTCCCACCGATACCCCGGTGTACATCCCTCTGGAGGAGATAACGCCGACACCCGTCACGCCGACCCCGACCTCGACGCCGACGGCCATCCCTGCTGTTTTGGTGGGGAAAATCGCTTTCCTGACCGATAGAGATGGGGACACGGCTGTCTACGTCATGAACCCCGATGGCAGTGGGCTGGCCAGATTGACCAATCGCTGGGCCTACGATGCGGCGAACATTCAGGACACTATCTCTCCTGATGGGCAAAACCGGGTCCTGGTGCAAAACATTCAGAATGTACCCCAGTTGATCATGCAGCCTCTCTACGATGGCTATTCGTGGCGCATTACCTACAGTGCCTTTGCCTGCTACCACCCCAGTTGGTCGCCAGATGGAGAATACATTGCCTTTGTCTCTCAGTCCGGAGGCCATTGGGAGGTGGCAGATCCAAATGACGAAGAGGCCATCGGCCTTCTCCGCTCGATGGGAGACACTATCAACGACGACATCTACCTGAAACCCATCCATGGCGTCGGATTCCAGCGGCTCACTGATAACCAATGGGAATTTGACAAGCATCCCTCCTGGTCCCCCGACGGCAAGCAGATTGTATTCTGGTCTAATCGGGAGACGGGATATGCTCAGATCTGGGTGATGAACGCCGACGGAAGCAATCCTCGCAACCTGAGCAACGATTCCTACAACAATTGGGACCCCGTTTGGATCAAACGATCTGAACTGCTGAAAGCCCTCCCCTGAAATATTACTCTGGCATTTTCGCCCCCGGCGACGCTGTCCTTTTTCCGATGGATGTGAAGCGATTGAGAGCCAGGGTTTGAAGTTGGTCGTCTAAACCGCACCCTCAAGCGAGAAGGAGACCGGCAGTGATTGAGTGCTACGAATTCGGGCGTATCGTTATCAAGGGCAAAAGCTATGCCACGGACGTGATTATCTACCCCGACCATGTGGAGGACAACTGGTGGCGAGAAGAGGGACATTCCCTGAGCCCTGTTGACTTGTGGGCGGCGGTTCAGGCCAAGCCCGAGATGTTGGTGGTAGGCACGGGCTATTCTGGTTTGATGCGAGTCCCGCCCGAAACCGAAAAGTACCTGCGCGAGCAGGGCATCAGGCTCATCGCCGAGCGCACAACCGAGGCCGTCCGTATTTACAACCAGCTCTGTCAGTCAACTCGAGTGGTGGCTGCCCTACATCTGACGTGCTAGATAGTTCTTATCTGGAAACTCCGTAGGGCGGCTTTCCATAGCCGCCGCGCTGTAGGCAGGTATGGAAACCTGCCCTACTTTCCAGACAGAAACTAGATAGTTGGCAATCTACACGCAACCTTCATGCTTTATTTAGCGGAGCATCCTAAAAACCAGATGAGGTGACAACTGGGACCTCAGAGGGCTTCGCCCGCTTGCCAGATTGCAACTTGTCTAGTACAATAGGGGCCGTAAAGGGAGCGGCCTCTTTTGTTTGCCGCCAGTAGACGATGCCTCGCTGGAGGGTTGTCCCTTATGGGTGAGATCGTATCCCTGGAAGAGGCCCTGACCGTCCGGGGCAAGTTGCAGATCGAGGGCAAAACCCTTGTCTTCACCAATGGCCATTTCGACCTGCTGCACGTGGGCCACGTAGACTATTTGCAGAGAGCCAAGGGATTGGGCGATGTGCTGATCGTGGGGCTCAACAGTGACGCTTCGACGCGGGCTCTCAAAGGCGAAAAGCGGCCCATCGTCCTCCAGGATGAGCGAGCCCGGATGTTGGCAGCCCTGGCCTGCGTTGACTATGTGGTCATCTTTGAGGAGACGACGGCCAACAGCCTGGTGGAAGCTCTGAAACCAGACCTCTACGTCAAGGGTGGAGACTGGGACAAAGGCCGTACCCCACCCGAGGCGGAGGTCGTGGCCAGCTACGGCGGACAGGTGCGCATCTTGCCTTACCTGCCCGAGCACTCTACGACAAGGCTCATCGAGACCATTTTGGAACGCTTTGGGTAGGCGTTCAGGGAGCGAGCCCAGCAACGGTTACAACTTTGATTCCGGGAGCATGTAATCCCTATGGAGGAACAGATCGTCAGGGGAGACACGACAACTGAAGCCGGGCGAGGCATCGCCGGGGCGGCAGGTATCATTGCTCTGGGCAACGTGGCCAGCCGCGTCCTGGGCCTGGTGCGGGTGACAATCATCGCCGACCTTTTTGGAGCCACAGGACTGGTCAGCGCCTATCAGATAGCTGCCACCGTGCCCACCATGATCTATGATCTGCTCATCGGAGGTATGCTTAGCTCGGCTTTGGTGCCGGTCTTTAGCGAATACGCCGCTGCCAGGACGAAGGAGGAGCTGTGGCGCATTGTCAACGTGGTGCTTAGTCTGACAGCCGTGGCTTTGGGCCTTTTCGTCATCTTCCTGGAACTGCTGGCCCCTCAGGTGGCCTGGTTGCTGGGCGGGGGCCTCGAGACCAGGTTGCAGGCCGTGACCACTACCTCGATCCGCATCGTCGTGCCTGCTGTTCTCCTCTTTGGCCTGTCGGGCGTTCTCACAGGACTGCTCTACACCCTGAAGCGTTTCACCTATCCGGCCTTCGGAGCAGCCGTCTTCAACCTTGGTATCATCCTCGGCGCTCTTTTCCTGAGCAGGCCCCTAGAGATCTACAGTTTAGTGATCGGTACAGTGCTGGGAGCCGGGTTGCAACTGGCCATTCAATTGCCCGGCTTGCGCGGCACGCGCCTCTCCTTCTCCCTTGACCTCTTCCATCCCGGCCTGCGTCGCATCGCCCTGCTGTACACGCCCATCGTCCTGGGGTTGGTCATCAGCCAGATTCAGGTAGCCATTGACCGCAACCTGGCCTCCCGCACCGGTGAGCAGAGCATCGCCTGGATGCAGAACGCCACCCATTTGATTCAGTTTCCCCACGGGTTGGTGGCAGTGGCCATCTCCCTGGCCGTGTTGCCCTCCCTCTCCCATCTGAGCGCCACCGCTGACTGGATCGGCTACAAGCGCACCCTGGCTATGGGGCTGCGCATGGTGGTGGTGCTCATCTTCCCGGCCACGGTGGGCCTGTTCATCATGGCCCAACCGATCATCGCCCTCATCTTTGAGCACGGCGCTTTCACCGCTTATGACACGGCCTGGACTGCTTTCGCTCTGCGCTGTTACCTGCTGGGGCTCGTCTTCGCCGCTGTGGATTGGCCTCTCAACTACGCCTTCTATGCCCGTCAGGACACCCTGACGCCAGCTTCGGTCGGTGTCCTGAGCGTTTTCGTCTACCTGATGGTGGCTCTGTCCCTGATGAGACCTTGGGGCATGATTGGCCTGGTGCTGGCCGACTCGGCCAAGCACACCGCCCACGCTCTGACCATGCTGGTTTTGCTTCACAGGCGAGTGGGCAGTTTGCGAGGTCACGGGGTGGGAGCCACTACTTTCAAGGCCATTCTGGCCTCAGCCGTCATGGGGGCCTTGACCTATTGGACTATGGCCTGGTTGCAAGGGGTGGTGGATGTGGGCAGATTGTGGGGTGAGTTGGTCGTCGTCGGCGGGGCGGGTCTGACAGGACTCATCATCTATGGGATACTGGTAACGCTGATGGGTGTGGAAGAGGTAAAATTGGTCTGCGAGATGGTCAGAACGCGGCTTCTGGGTAACTTGACGGGGGGTGAAGGGTAGAGTATAATGGTTATGGAAAGTTTCATTATAAATGTACGCCATTTCGCTGGAAAAGCTGTTCTCCTCCTGGTCCCATCAAGATTAGCTTACAAGCGCCCATCACTGGTTACCTTGCATGGGAAGGGCAAGGCATGGTCAAAGCAGTCGAGTTGTCAGCCAAAAAGACCAATGAAGCAGGTGGGCTATTAGGGCGTCAGGTCCAGATTGTTAGATGAGAAAGGTGACCGATTAGGGACGATGTATACCGTCTACAGAATAACTCAAGATGGCTAATTCGTACCTTACCGGTAGCAACCACCGCTTAAATGCGTATGTAGTAGACTCATGCCAGGGTCGGGCAACTCGCGGCACCCAGTTCTGCAGCATGTCATGGAAACTTTGAAAAGGCTGGAACAGGAACTGCAAGAGATCGAACGCATATTGAACGGATGGGGTTTCGCTTCGATAGAGTACAAGCGTGTCTTCGTACGGACCGATGGCCTGCCTATGTTTTACCTGAGAGCGTGGACCAAAGCCCATTACTTGCACGTTGAAGGAATGATTATCGAGAACGAGCTACGGTGTTATTGCAAACTTACCAGGAGCGAAAGGAACAAGCATTCCCACAAGGATGAGATCATCGGCTGGGACAACTTGTATAACGATAGGCCGCACGTGCATTTCAACGAGGATGCGCGACGGGAATACCGGCAAGAGCGAATCGAGTGGGAGGAAATCAGGTCTGTTATTGAAGGAATGGAGGCTAAGCGATGACAGTGGCACAGGAGATACCCAAAGTAGCTGGCATTCTTGGGATGAGCGAAGATGCCCTTCTGCAAGAAATGACGAGCCGCTTTATCAAAGAGAAGATCGCCGATAGTGAGCGGAGGATTGGCAAGTTCCATCTGAAGGAGCAAAAGCTGCGACAGAAGTACCAAATGAACCTGGAAGAATTGGCCCAGGCTCTCGAAAAGCTTGAATCCGCAGAGGATTACGAGGCTCAAACGATCAACGGTGTTCCGATGTTGGAAGCTATAGCCGATACGCGAGCTTGGGAGCATCTGCTGGAGAATTTGGCGGAAGAGGAAGAGAAGCTATCAGAACTGGTTGCTTTTGTCCATGCATGATTTAAATCCTGCCGACACATGAGCGAGAGGACTGATGCCCGATAGACGCTGTGTTGACGACCTGACAATCGAAGAACTGGAACAGATCCTATTGATCAAACGGCGGGAAGCCCGTCGAGAACGCCTGCGCCGTTACGCCGCTCTCGGCTGGCTGTCCGAAGAGGCTCCCATCCTCTCCGAAGAGTCCGAAAGACAGGAAGCCAGGGAAGACCTCGTTCGTCCTCGGTCGTCATCTCCCACCCAGCGACCATCGCGGGCAGAGAGCGAAGCAGCCCGGTTCCGTTCCATCTCGATGGCCCCCCTCGGTGATCGGCCTGGGGAATCGGGAAAGGCAAGCACCCCTGGGCGAGAGCAGAAACGTTGGAGTTTGGCTAGGTTGCGCGATAGCGCCTTGCTGATCCTGGAGGTCGCTGCTCTGATAGGGTTGGTAGTAGTCCTCGTTGGTTCATTGGCCAATCTGCGCTTCCTCAATGAAGAAGTGGCCCAGGCCAGGGAAGGCGGCCCGCCTCCGACGCCCACACCGCTGGTTCAGATAACTATCCTGCCAGGGAGTAGTTCGCCTCCGAGCCAGGTTTCTAACATTCCAGCTCCCTATCGTGACTTGGTGCAACCCCTGGCTCCCATCCCCATACCCACTCCGGGCCCGCAAGCGGCGACACGGATTGTCATTCCGGCTATTGACGTTGACGCGCCGGTGGTAGAAGGGGACGACTGGGAGCAGTTAAAGAAGGGTGTAGGACACCACATCAACTCGGCCAACCCGGGCGAGAGGGGGAACTGTGTCCTCTCCGGTCACAATGACGTCTTTGGAGAGGTCTTCAGGCGTTTGGAAGATCTGGAACTGGAGGACGAGGTCATCGTCTATACCGGCGTTCAGCCCTACCGCTATGTGGTCAAAGCCAAGCGTATCGTCGAGCCCACCGACGTTAGCGTGATGTACCCCACCACTAAACCGGTCCTGACTCTGATCACCTGTCACCCCTACCTGGTTGATACCCACCGGCTGGTGGTGGTTGCAGAATTGAGTGAGTGAGAAAACTGTAAGGAGAGAAGGAATATGGCTAAGAAATCCCGTCGGGCGCGTAAGAAAGCACGCGCCACCCGACCAACACCTCCCGCCAGGAAGACTCCGGTGGCCCAGCCCTCTCCGGCGATAGCCAAGGAGCCTCCACACCTTGAGACGAAGACTAAGAAGACCGTAGACTTTGCGACCGAATACCGCTACGTCTACGCCGATCTTAGGCGGATCGCTATCACAGCCACGGCGATGCTGGCCGTGCTGATCATCTTGTCTTTCGTGATCAGGTAACGAGCACTCCTCGATAACCGGCCGACCGATGGTTGCCCAGGGCCTGTCAGTCACATTCCTGGGGATGACGGTCATTTGCTTATCGTCGTCAACATAGAGTTCCTGGACAAGACAGCGGCGCCCATTGTGGTTGACGTAGCCACGGAAATCGAGCACATGGGTGAGTTCCTGTTGGCTATGGCTCAGGAGCGAGCTCACGAAGCAGGGGTGGAGGCCAGCCTGGTCACCCGCAAGGGCGATGTGCGCGAACAGATCAAAGCCGTAGCGGTCCAAGAGGGCGTTGACCTGGTTGTTCTGGGCAGACCGGCCGACGAGGCCAGCCGGTTCAAGCTTGGCTCTGCGGGCCTTCGCGGCTGAGGTTGAGGAAGAGACGGGTATTCCGGCGGTCATCTTGTAAACGTGATGCCGATCAATTCATTTAACCAGTGAAGGAGTGACATGATCGTCTATCTCAACGGTCAGTACATCCCGCGCGAGCAAGCCTTTATTGACGTGGATGACCGAGGCTTCCTCTTCGCCGATGGCGTCTACGAAGTGATCCACAGCTACGAGAGCCATCTATTTCAGATGGACGCGCACCTGCAACGCATGGAGCATGGCCTGCGCTCTCTGCATATCGCCATAGACGATGTGCAGGTGATGCGGGGGGTGGCGGAGCGGCTGATTGCGGAAAACGGTCTCACCAGCGGCGAGGTGATTGTGTACATCCAAATCACACGCGGCGCGGCACCCCGCACCCATGGCTTTCCGCCAGCCGACACGCTGCCGACTGTCTACGCGACGGCCACACAATACACACCCCAGCGAGACCAAGCAGAGGAGGGAATCGCAGCCATTCTGGTTCCCGATCTACGCTGGGCACGCTGTGACATCAAAAGCTTGGCCCTTTTGCCCAACGTGCTGGCGCGCCAGCGGGCCATTGAGGCGGGGGTGGCAGATGCGATCTTTGTGCGTGACGGCGTGGCGCTGGAGGGAACGTCCAGCAACTTTTTCGGCGTCTTCAACGGCGAGGTGATCACAGCGCCAAAGACCAACTACATCCTTTCAGGGATCACGCGCGATGTGGTGATCAGGCTCTGCGCCGACGTCGGTGTGCCCGTCCACGAGACGCCGATCCTTGAGCACCAACTGGGCGAGGCCGAGGAGCTGTTCCTTACTAGCGCTATTTTGGAAATCAGGCCCATTGTCCGGCTGAACGACCATCCTGTGGGCACTGGCATCCCTGGTCCTGTGACGCGCCGGATCCAACAAGCCTTCCGCGACCTTGTCTCGGATCTCAGCGGAGGGTGAGACCTTGTTTCTAGGAAATCAGGCGCGGATCACTGGGCCGATGTAGGCAAAATAGCTTACATCGGCCTCGCTGCATAATCGGCTGGTCGGCGCTTGCGCCCTGATGGAATCCGGAGTACAATAGAGGGACGCTGCTGAGGCATGTTGGCAGGTAGACGGCCATTCGTAGGGCAAACGTCGGCCAGAGGTAGCCCATCCGTCCAGCGCAATCCTGTCAAAAGGAGTATCATTATTTAGACATGGCCTCCGAGGGTTAGACATGCACCGCTGGTCTCCTCCCATTAGAACGATTAAGTCTGGCACAGTCCAACGTTACACCGTGTTCATATCGCTGTTGATCATCGCCGCCCTGCTGGTCGGGGCCTGGGCCCTCCACGCCTGGCTCATCGCCGACCTGCCCTCGCCCCAGGAGTTGCAAAGCCGGGCCGCCGTTCCCTCCACCAAAATTTATGACCGCCATGGTCGCCTCCTCTACGAGATAATCGGCTCCCACGCCGGCAAACACACTCCCTTGCCTTTGGATGAGATGCCCCTTTATCTGCGCCAGGCCACCATCGCCACTGAGGACGCCAGCTTTTACACCAACCCTGGGGTGGATGCCAAAGCTATCCTGCGGGCGGTCATCATCAACCTGCGAGGTGGGGAGGTCCTCTCCGGCGGCAGCACCATCACCCAGCAGTTGGCTCGCAACGTCCTGCTTCCTCCAGAGGAGCGGACCCAGCGCACCCTGACCCGCAAACTGCGCGAGACCATCTTGGCCTGGCGACTGGCCCGCGCCTACAGCAAGGACGAGATTCTGACCCTTTATCTGAACGAGACTTATTACGGCAACCTGGCCTACGGTGTAGAGGCGGCAGCTCAGGCCTACTTTAGCAAATCGGCGGCAGAGTTGGATTTGGCCGAATGTGCCCTGCTGGCCGGACTCCCCCAGTCGCCAGCTCTTTACAACCCCCTGGCAGACCCGGAGGCGGCTAAAGACCGCCAGGCTGTGGTACTGGATCTGATGGTCAAGCACGGTTACATTGATAGGGCTCAAGCCCGGTTGGCCAAAGAGGAGCAGTTACACTTCGCCTCGGTGCCCTTCCCTATCCGCGCCCCTCACTTTGTGATGCACGTGCGGCGGCTTTTGGAGGACGAATTGGGGCTGGCTACCTTGGAGCGAGGTGGCCTGCAAGTCTACACCACCCTGGACCTGGACATGCAGGACACAGCCCGCTGGATCGTCCGCCGCCGCCTGGCCCAACTCTCGGAGCGCCGAGGAGGGCTCCCCGACCGCAACGTGCGCAACGCAGCCCTGGTGGCCCTGGACCCCTGGACCGGGGAGATTCTGGCCATGCTGGGCAGCCCCGACTATTTCAACCCGCGCATTGACGGTGCGGTCAACGTCACCCTGGCCACCCGCCAGCCGGGTTCCTCCATCAAGCCCATCACCTACGCAGCCGCCTTTGATCCGCACCGTGCCGAGCCCTACACTCCAGCTACCATGGTCAGTGACGTGCGCACTTCTTTCGTTACCAAAGAAAACGATCCCTACGTGCCGGTGAATTACGATTACCTCTACCGTGGCCCGGTCCTCCTGCGCCAGGCTCTGGCTTCGTCGTTCAACCTGGTGGCGGTCAAGGTGCTGGACCATGTGGGACTGGAGGACATGACGGCCCTGGCCCGTCGCCTGGGGATCACCACCCTGGACGATAGCGAACGCTTCGGGCTGGCCCTCACTTTGGGAGGTGGTGAGGTGCGTTTGCTGGAACTGACGGCCGCTTACGCCGCCTTTGCCAACAGCGGTTACAGAGTCACACCGGTGGCCATCCTCCGCGTCGAGGACACTCAAGGAAACATCCTCAGAGAATGGCGGCCGGAAACAGGCAAGTGGGTGCTGGACGAACGGGTGGCCTACCTCATTACCGACATCCTCTCCGACGACATGGCCCGCATCTCTGGTTTCGGCGAGGGGAGCGTGCTCCAACTGTCCCGCCCGGCCGCAGCCAAGACCGGCACCACCACCGACTGGCGGGACAACTGGACCATCGGCTACACCCCTGAACTGGTGGTAGGCGTCTGGGTTGGCAACGCTGACAACGAGCCCATGCGGCATGTTTCAGGGGTGGCTGGCGCGGCGCCCATCTGGCACGACTTTATGGAGGAGGTGCTCAAAAGCCGCCCTGTACGAGAGTTCGCCGAGCCGGAGGGCCTGGTCAGAGTGGAGGTCTGTTCTCTATCGGGTAAACTGCCTTCCCCCTATTGTCCCCACCGCAAAACCGAACTCTTCATCGCCGGCACCGAGCCCCGCGAGTACTGCACCATGCACCGGCCAGTCCGGATTGATGTCACCACAGGGATGCTGGCCACTGAGAATTGCCCTCCTGAACAGGTAGTGGAGAGAGTCTACACCTTTCTGCCCCCCGAGGCTATGGAATGGGGCAGAAAGCAGGGAATCCCTCAGCCCCCCACGGAATATTGCTTCTTGCACGGTCAATCGGAGGCCGATACTAGGTACACGATACAAGGCAATCAATCTCCAATCTCCAATCTCCAATCTCCAATCTCCATTGTGATGACCAGCCCCGACCCTTTCAGCGTCTTTCGTCTCAGCCCGGCCCTGCCGTTGGGCCACCAGCGCATTGAGGTGGCAGCGCGGCTTGCGGAGGAAATGGTTGTTACCGAATTGATTCTCTATGTGGATGGAGAGTCCCTGGCTGAACTCTCTACTCCACCCTATCGCAGCATGTGGCCGCTGACACCGGGGGTGCACGCTTTTCACGCCGAGGGCTATGACACCACGGGCAGACGGTTGACAAGCGAACCGGTATACGTCACGGTGATTGAGTAGGCACTTTGCTTTTGCGACACTTTCATGCTATATTACAAAGAAAGAGTGGGTCTCTCTGGCACAAGCTCAGGCATGGATGACTGCTGCCGAAGAGGTTGTCTCTGCGGAATGGCGGTCGGCAATAGTTTGCGGACACACCGTTGCAGCTAAGTGTCGCTCTTTCCTGCGGTCAGCGTTTAGAAGGAGAAAAGTGAAATGCAAACCTATCGGATAGAAACCATTATCTCGTCGAATCGTGTGCTTACGATTCGCGGCGTACCTTTCCGTGCGGGTGAAAGAGTAGAAGTTATTATTGTCAGTCTTCCCCGTAAGCGGGAAAGGGGAGAACGCTATCCGCTACGCGGCAAGCCCTTTCGCTATATTGCCCCGTTCGACAGCGTTGCTGAAAACGACTGGAATGTGTTGCGATGATTGTCCTTGATACACATATCTGGGTTTGGTGGGTACACGAGACGGAACAACTTACCCCAGCCCAACACGACGCAATCGCGGCGAACGAGACAGATTTGATTGGCCTCAGTGCAATTTCGTGCTGGGAGATAGCCAAGTTGGTTGAATATGGGCGTTTGGAGTTGCCGTCCTCGTTAGAGGAGTGGTTTGAGCAGGCATTGAGTTATCCTGGGGTGCAACTGCTTGCTCTAACTCCAGAGATTGCCATTGAGTCCACGCGGCTCCCAGGCGAATTTCATCGTGACCCTGCTGACCAAATCATTGTGACAACAGCGAGGGTATATGAATGTCCACTCGTTACATCGGATGACAAGATTCTGAACTATCCGCACGTTAGAACGATACGATAAATGCGCATCCGCAAACACGCGCCTGCCGACCTCTTCACGCGCAAGGTTGCAAGGCAATGTTGCACACCAAAGGGTGTCATGTCTTCACGTCGGGGCACGATGCGGCGGTGGGTGTCAGCGCTATCTGTCATCAGCTATCAGCATATAGGAGGTCTCACCAATGAAACGAACCCTTTTCATCATTCTCACTATTATCCTGGCCCTTTGTGCCATTGGGCTCATAGCCGTCTTGTGGAACCTGCGCCCTGCTGGTCCGTCTTCCTTAACGCCAACGCCGGAGGCCCAGGCGCTGCCCACCAGGACGCCGCTGCCGCCCCAGCCCCCGATCACCGTCTACCGTTCGCCAGCCCCGGGCGAGGAGCAGGCACTGGACGAGCCCATCGTCATCGCCTTCGACCAACCCATGGATCAGCTTTCGGTAGAGGAAGCCTTCAGCATCGAGCCGGAGGTGGAGGGCCATCTTAGTTGGGAGAAGAATGATTTGGTCTTTACCCCTGCGGAATCCCTGAAGCGCGGGGAGAGCTACCAGGTAGCCGTGGCCGAGAGCGCCGAGAGCGCAGCCGGGCTGCCTCTGGAAGAGCCTGTAACCTTTGCCTTCAGAACCGTGGGCTATCTGGAGGTAACTGACGTGCAGCCGGCACCTGATACCGAAGAGGTTGAGAGCGATGCTGTCGTCACCGTGCTCTTCAACCGCCCGGTGGTGCCCCTGATCTCCATCGCCCAGCAGGCCCAGCTACCTCATCCCCTGACTTTCACCCCGCCGGTGACAGGCGAGGGCGAGTGGCTCAACACTTCCATTTACACCTTCAAGCCTGACAAGGGCTTCGCCCCGGCCACGACCTACAAGGGCCGTGTGGCTGCCGGGTTGACAGACACCACCAGCGGCGTGCTGGCCGAGGACTATACCTGGACCTTCACCACCGTCATGCCCCGCGTGCTGGAGACGTCGCCCAGAGACAACGACATCTATGTGAGTCCTTCACAGCCCATTACCGTCACATTCAACCAACCGATGGATCACGCCTCGGCCCAGGAGCACTTCTCCCTCATGGTTAAGGCTACCAAAGAAAAGGTGTCGGGCGATTTCCGCTGGGAGGACGATGAGACGATGGTCTTCACCCCCGCCGAGGATCTTGGACTTGATACCGCCTACGAGGCTGAGATAGCCAAAGGAGCCAAGGCTGCTGAGGTCGAAGGGGCGACAGCCGAGGATTACGCCTGGTCTTTCACCACCGTCTCTCTGCCCTACATCATCAGCACCTACCCAGCCGATGGCGATACGGAGGTCGAGTCCTATGCCGGCATGGAGGTCGAGTTCTCCAGTCCTATGGACTCCGATACCCTCATGCCCAACCTGACCATCCTGCCTACCACCACTGCGGTTTACACTTATTGGGACAACTATGATACAAAGCTCTACCTCTCCTTCAACCCCGAGCCGTCTACAGCTTATACCGTCACTTTCGGGGCTGATCTGGCTGGCCGCTACGGCCACAAGCTGGGCGAGCCCTACATCGTGCATTTCACTACCAAAGCTCTGCCTCCCCAGGTTTACCTGCAAAGCCCCGACCGGGTGGGTACCTACAATGCCTACACCACGACGATGACCTATGTTGCCTACTGCAATGTCACCCGGCTGGACTTTAGCCTGTATCGGATGGATCAGACGACTTTCAGGAGACTCAATGGGGAGAACTCGTGGGATGTCTGGGAGTTTTTCAAACCGAATGAACGCGACCTGGTGCGCCGTTGGTCCAAAGAGGTCAGTGCTCCTCTCAACAAGACCCGTATCACGGGCACGGTCGTCGAGAGCGAGGAGGGCGCTGGCCTTGCCCCCGGCCTCTACTACCTGGAAGTCACCGCGCCTGAGGTAGCTGAGAGGAAAGAGAAACCTTCCAGGGTCGTGATGGTCGTCTCTCGTCTCAACCTGACCCTGAAGCAGAGCCAGACCGAGGCCCTGGTCTGGGCCACCGACCTGAAGAGCGGCCGGGTGGTGGCTGATCTGCCGGTGAGCTTCTGGAGCGAGTTCGACAGTCTGGGCCAGGGCAAAACCGACAAGGACGGTGTGCTGCAAATCGAATACAAGAAGCGGGACACCTGGAAGCCCATCTTTGCCTTCGCTGGCAAAGAGGGTGAGGACTTTGCCGTGGCCATGAACCAATGGAACAGCGGCATCAGCCCCTGGGAGTTCAACCTGCCCGCCGAGTCTTACAGCGAGCCCTATTCAGCCTACTTCTATACCGACCGGGCCATCTACCGTCCTGGCCAGAAGGTCTACTTCAAGGGCATCCTGCGCGCCGACGACGACGCTCACTATAGTCTGCCCGAAGACGTGAAAAGCCTGGAAGTGACCATCAACGACGACCAGGGCAAAGAGATTTACAAAGAGAGTTTGCCTCTCAATGAAATGGGCACCCTGCACGGCGAACTGACTCTGAGCGAGGAAGCTTCGCTGGGCTATTACAACATCTCAACTCAGTTGGGCGATCAGTACTTTGGCACCAGCTTCCAGGTGGCCGAGTACCGCAAGCCAGAGTTCCAGGTGGAGGTGGAGACCGACCGCGATGAGTACGTCCAGGGCGACGAGATAGCGGTCAATGTCCAGGCCACGTACTACTTTGGCGGCCCGGTGGCCGAGGCCAAAGTCCATTGGACCGTGTTGACCAATGACTACTTCTTCAACTGGACAGGCCGTGGCCGCTACGATTTCACCGACTACGATTGGACCCAATATCGCTACTACGGCCCCTCCGGCGAGTTCGTCACTGAAGGTGATGGCACCACCGACGACCAAGGGCGCTTCACCTTCAAGGTGCCGACCGACATCGCCGATAAAATCCTCAGCCAGGTCTACACCATCGAAGCCGCCGTGACCGACGTCAACGACCAGCAGGTGGCCAGCCGCACCGACGCCATCGTGCATAAGGGTCTCTTCTATATCGGTCTGGCCCCTCAGGCCTACGTGGGCAAGGTGGATGAAGAGCAAAAGGTGGACATCATCACCGTGGACTGGGACAGCCAGCCCGCGCCCGACAAAGACCTGACGGTGGTTTTCTACGAGCACAAGTGGTACAGCGTGTGGGAAGAAGGTGAAGACGGCCGTTTCTACTGGAAGAGCACTGTCGAGGACACCCCGGTGTTAACCACCACGGTCACTACTGACAAAGAGGGCAAAGCGGTGGCCGCCTTCACGCCTGAGAAGGGCGGTGTCTACAAGATCGCCGCTTCTGGCCAAGACGAACGAGGTAACGAGGTCCGCAGCGCTACCTACTTGTGGGTCAGCAGCTACGAGTTCATCAACTGGCGGCGTGAGAACAACGACCGCATTGACCTGGTGACGGACAAAAAGTCTTACGAGGTGGGCGACACAGCCCAGATCCTGATCCCTTCGCCCTACTCGGGCCCGGTCCAGGCCTTGCTGACCATCGAGCGCGGTCACATCATGGAGCATAAACTCCTGACCCTGAAGACCAACAGCGACTTGATCGAGATTCCCATCCTGCCGGAGTACATACCCAACGTCTACGTTTCGGTAGTCATTGTCAAGGGCATGGACAAGACGGAGCCTCTGGGCTCCTTCAAGATCGGCTACGCTGCTCTGTCGGTTTCGACCAAGGAGAAAGAGCTCAAGCTGACCATTAAACCGGACAAGGACGTGGAGGCCGGAGAGCACTACGGTCCCAGGGAGACGGTGACCTACGACATCCTGGCTACAGACTACCAGGGGAAAGGGGTAGAGGCCGAGCTGTCCCTGCACCTGGTTGACCTCTCGGTCCTGGCCCTGGCCGAGATGCCTGGCCCCAACATCGTCGAGCACTTTTGGCGGGAGCGCAACCTGGGGGTGTGGACGGGGACGACCCTGGTCCTCTCCGTGGACCGCCTCAACTTGCAGGTGGCTCCCGAGGCCAAAGGCGGCGGCGGTGGCGAAGGTGAGGGTATCGTGCGGCGGCGCTTCCCCGATACCGCCTACTGGAACCCAGCCGTGACGACCGACAAAGACGGCAAGGCCCAGGTCCAGGTGGAACTGCCCGACAATCTGACCACCTGGCGACTGGGGGCCAAGGCCATCACCGCTGACACCCAGGTGGGCCTGACCGACGTGGACGTGATCAGCACCAAGGACCTCCTGGTGCGCCCGGTGGCCCCGCGCTTCTTCGTCATCGGTGACGAGGCCGAACTCTCGGCTATCGTCCACAACAACTCTGACAAAGCCGTCGAAGCCGAGGTCGCTCTGGAGGCCGAAGGGGTGGAGGTGAAAGGTGAGGCTCAGACGGTGACGGTGCCCGCCCACGACAAGGTGAAGGTCAGTTGGTCTACTGCGGTGCAGAACGCCGACGCGGCCAAGCTGCTCTTCTCAGCGAAGGATGGCGGCCTGAGTGACGCCATTGAAATCGTGTTGCCTGTCTATCACTACTCCACGCCCGAGGTGGTGGCTACGGCTGGCCAGGTGGAGGAGGCGGAGCGGCGCGTGGAGGTAGTGGCCCTGCCCAGGCGCTACGATCCCACCCAGGGTGAGCTGACCGTGGAGGTGGACCCCTCGCTGGCGGCGGGCATGCGCGATGGCCTCAAGTTCCTGGAACATTACCCCTACGAGTGCATCGAGCAGACAGTGAGCCGCTTCCTGCCCAACGTGATGACCTATCGTGCTCTGAAGAACCTGGGGGTGGAGAAGAAGGAACTGGAGGCCAGGTTGCCTCAACAGATCAGCATCGGCTTGCAGCGCATCTATGCCTGGCAACGTTACGATGGTGGCTGGGGCTGGTGGCTGGCCGACGACAGTAACCTCTACCTGACGGCTTACGTCCTCTTCGGCCTCAACGAGGTCCAGCGGGCAGGCTTTGCCGTGGAAAAGGACGTCATGGAGCGGGCGGCCAGCTATCTGAGAGATAACTTCATCCGTCCCACCGACGTGCGGGCTCCTTACCAGGGCAACACTCAGGCCTTTGTCCTGTACGTCCTGGCCGAGTACGGGCAAGGGGACCTGGGCCGCACGGTGGCCCTCTACCAGCACCGCCAGTTGCTATCCAACTATGGCAAGGCTTACCTGGCCCTGGCCCTGGACATCCTGGACCCAAAGGAGAAGACGCGGGTGGACAGTCTCCTCAGCGACTTGACCAGCGCGGCCATCGTCAGCGCCACCGGAGCCCACTGGGAGGAGGAGGCCATTGACTACTGGACCATGAACACCAACACCCGTTCCACGGCCATCGTCCTGGACGCCCTGGCCCGCCTGTCCACTGAGAGTGGCCTGGCTCCCAACGCCGTGCGCTGGCTGATGGTGGCGCGCAAGGAAGGGCATTGGGAGACCACCCAGGAGACGGTCTGGGCGGTCATCGCCCTGACCGACTGGATGGTGGCCACGGGCGAACTGGAGGCCGACTACAGCTACCAGATCACCCTCAACGGCGAAAAGCTGACGGAAGGTGTGGCCAACAAGGACAACCTGGACGAGCCGCAGAAGCTCCAGGTGGCAGTGGCCGACCTCCTCCAGGACGTCAGCAACCAGGTGGCTCTGGAGCGTCTGGAGCCCACCGCTGACCAGACGGGCAAGGGCCGGCTCTGGTACTCTATGTACCTGCGCTACTTCCTGCCCGTCGAAGATGTAAAAGCTCTTAACCGGGGGGTGATCGTGGCCCGCCAGTACACCCTCGTGGACAACCCTGGTAAGTTCGTGGATGGGGCCAAAGTCGGTGACGTGATCAAAGTCAGGCTGACGGTCATCGCCCCCAACGACCTGCACTACGTGGTGGTGGAGGACCCTCTGCCGGCCGGTTGCGAGGCCCTCGACACCAGCCTCAAGACGACCACTATCGTGGGTGAAGCGCCGGAGATACATCGTCTGGAACCTGACCGGATGTGGGATTGGGGTTGGGGCTGGTGGTGGTTCAGCCACGTCGAACTCCGCGACGAAAAAGTGGTCCTCTTCTCCACCTACCTGCGCAAGGGGACTTACGAGTACACCTACATGATGCGGGCCAGCGTGCCCGGCGAGTTCCTGGTGATGCCGTCGGTGGCTTACGAGATGTACTTCCCGGAGGTGTTTGGGAGGAGTGATGGGGGGAAGTTTACGGTGACCGGAGGGGAATAAAGCGCAAGGCAGTGAAACGTAAAACGTGAAGTGGAGTGCCCCCTTCGTCGCAGGGATGTGCGGCGGAGGGGGCTTACCCTTACACCGGGAGAGCCATCTCCTTGACAAACCCCGTCTTTTAGTTTATCATAATTTCAAGGGAATGCCTGGAAGAGACGATGCCAGCAGAGACTGTAGCGGAACTCACCGAGCGGCTGTATAGGGTCCACAAATTCGCACCTTCGCAGATTGGCCGCCAATGGCTATATCGGGGAAGGGTCGAGCGCATAAAAATGCCTGTTTGGACTGATGCGGGTGAGACACTGCAGTTAAGGGGTTCGGTGACGAGAGAGGGGGACATACAGCTCTCTCTCGTAATAGGGACGCAGGTGATCCGTAAGTGGCACAGTCACGCTGGTCACTACAATCCTGACGGTGAGTTAATTGATGGGCCTCACAAGCATTACCCTACCGATGAGTACCCACAGGCTAAGTATGCTTACTCTACCGGAGATGACATACCTATAGACGACTTTGAGGAAGCCCTATCCGCTTTTGTCGAGGAGTGCAACATTGAGCTCCTATGGCCTTTTAGGGAGGTTTAAATGGTAGATTGCCAGGACGTAGTAACTCAATATTTATCCTTTCTTCAATCCAGCTTTCGCTGTCACACTGCTCAAGAAGAGCATCGAATTGTTACACCGTTCCTGACTCCGGATAATGACCCTATTATCGTTTATGTAAGTCAGGACAGGAAGGGTGGCTTTCGTCTATCGGATCGTGGCCGGGCTGCTGAGTTTCTATTCCTTGCGGGGCTGGATTTGGAAACTAACGAGCGCCGAATGCATGTGGTGAATTCAATAATGCGCGGTGCCCAGGCAGAGTTTGTGGATGGGGAGATCTTTGTCACAACTGGGGCGGAAGACCTTGGCGTTGCTCTCCACCGGCTGTTACATGCTTTACAGAGAGTATATGATCTGGTCTATGTTGAGGAGACCAATTCTACGCCTGTCCTTACTGGCATCTAATGGTTCACCGATTGGAGGAGTGAGTATTTGTCGGATCGTCAACACAAGTTGGAACCTGTTGAGGCAATGGAAGTGCCCGTTGTCAAGTTAGATTTGGTTGCTTGAGTAGCAACTGCGCTTGGTAAGGAGAAGGAAGCCCTCTTCGTCGCGGGGATGTGCGGCGGAAGGGGCTTTTTGTTCACCGCAGATTTTTCCTCGATGCCCGCGTGGGTTGTCAAGCTCAGGCACTTGCTTTCCGGGAGCTATTCTGGCATAATGTGAGGCAAAGATAGGAAGAGGAAATCATGCCCGAGTTACCGGACCTGGAGGTGATCCGCGAGTTCCTGGCTCCGCGCATCGTGGGCGTACCCATCGTATCGGTCCAGGTGCGCCGGCCTATCGTAGTGCGCAACCTGCTGAGCGGCGACCTAGCTGGCCATCTGGTGGCCCGGCGATTCACCGACGTGAGCCGGCGGGGCAAGTTCCTGCTCCTGCCTCTCCATGAAGGAGCCACGCTGGTCATCCATCCCATGCTGGCCGGGCGCATCCGCTATGGCGAACCACTCCCTCGCCACCGGGCCCGTGACGCCCTGGTGCTCCGCCTGGCCGATGGCCGCGAGCTGCGTTACCACGACGCCAAGGGCATGGGGAAAGTGTACCTCACCGCTGACCTGACCCAAGTCCCGACCTTTGTCAGCCAAGGTCCGGAGGCCACGGACCCCGATCTGACCCTGGAGGTCTTTCTCCAGTGATTACGCCGGCACAGCTCCCAATGGAATGAGCTCTTCCTTACAACTCTACAATCCTATCCGGGATGGCAATCGGCTGTCACCTCAGGGCAATGGGCCACGCTCGTGTTTCTTGGACGCCTCAATCCAATCGCATGAACTGCTGCACGATGGTAATGTACTCGCGCAGCGAAAGGCTGACCGGATGCACCCGGTTCTTGATAGTGTAGCCTTTCCACAGCTTGTGGATCAGCCAGAACAGGCGGTTCCTGGGTAGTTTGATCAGGCGGCGGATCAGGGGCAGGAGCCAGGGCCATTCCACGGCGACGGCAAAGAGCTTTTGCAAGTTCTCGATCTGGCGCTTCTCCTGGGGTGAAAATTTGAGGATAGAAGTGTCCCAGGCCGAGGAGGCGATGTCGTCAAAGGCACCTTCCATCAGCCCTTCGCGGCGAGCCAGTTCTCCCAACTCGGTCCTGGGGTAGGGTTGGAAGATAAAGGCGTTGGCAAAGGCTGGCCGGCTCTCGATGTTGAGCCGCAAGGTCTCGAAATCGTCCTCCAGGGTACCTGTGGGCAGGCCCACCATGTTGGTGGTCACCACGTTGATCCCGGCCCGCCGCAGGGTCAGGCCGGCTTTAACGATTTGCTCTTTGCTCATGTTCCGCTTTAGAATGACATTGCGGAGCCGGTCGTTACCGGTCTCCACCCCCATGCCCACGCTGACACAGCCAGCCCTCTTGAGATTGACGGCCAACTCCTCGTTCACCAGGTTGGCCCTGACGTTGCAGAAGAAAGGCAGGTCAACAGCCTGGGGATACTTGTCAGCGAACTCGGCTACCCAATCGCGGGAGATGACGAACATATCGTCCACAAAGACCACAAACTGTAAGGGATAGTTCTCCCTGACCCAATTCACTTCCTCGATGACGTTGTCCACACTGCGTTGACGGAAACGCTTCCCTTTGCCCCGGTAAATCTCAAAGAGGGCGTGGTTGAAACAATAGGCACAATCGAAGGGACAACCCCGGCTGCTGATAAAGTGCTTGATCTTGCTGCGGCGCATGGGCTCATCTTTGTCGTAGACCAAAGGTCTGTCGGGCAGAGGCAGAGTATCCAGGTCGGCCACGTAAGGACGCACCGGGTTGCGGATGATTTCACCGTTGAGCTTGAACCACCAGTTCTCAATACGAGGGTCGAAAGAGCCGTCCTCCAGGGCGTTCGCCAGGTCCACCATCGCTCCTTCCCCCTCGCCGATGCAGATGCCGTCCACGCCATCTTTTTCAATCATCTCCGGGAAGAAAGTAGCGTGGGGACCGCCAAAGACGGAAAAGACATCCACCGCAGCCCGGATGCGCTGGTTGATGTCATAATAAAAGCGTTGCCCTCCAGTCCAGACACTGTAACCGACGATGCCTGGCTGGAACTCTTTGGCCACGGCCACCACGTCTTCCTGGGCCACAACGGCCAGCCTGACCTGGTGACCGGCGGCTTTCAGGGCGCTGGAGAGATGCAAAATGCCCTGGGGCTCGTAGTCAATCTGCTTGATGACAAAAAGGACGCGCACTATCTTCCTCCCGAAAAGTTAAATGGGACACAGATAACACAGATCAACACGGATAAGAATTTTACATCAGTGTTTTTCCGTGTTCATCCGTGTCCGAAATTTGATTCGTCTTGTAGCAGTTGGGTCAGGTAGGTAAAATCCACTCTGGAGGTCAAATCAAGGGAGAGGGGCGAGACAGCGACGACTCGCTCTTTGGCCAGGGCGAAAATATCCGAATCCTCTTCCAGGGTGTCGAAATCTATCCTCATCTCGTAGCTCAGGGGAACCTTGTCAGCGAGACGGGTGCGACTGCCGGGGACGGCGTAGAAGTAGGGCTGGCGGGAGACCCGTGTCAGCCGCCAGGGGGTCTCTTCTGTAGCATCCTGAGGCACTTCTATTTTCAAAGCGTCCACGTCCAGGGGGAGGGCTACCGAGAGGAGGCGCTGCGCGAACAGGCGGGTAAAAAAGGCCGCTGCTGTGAAGTCGCAATCTTCGGGGTAGCTGTGGTGATACTTAATGGGGGTCTCCAGAGAAACAGCCAGACCCGGGATACCGAAGGCGGCTCCTTCCAGCACTGCGCCCACGGTGCCAGAAATAGTGACCCCACTGCCCACGTTCTCACCGTAGTTGATGCCAGAGACGAGCAGGTCGGGATGTCTTGGAGCCAACTCCACGAGGCCGTGCTGCACTGCCTGGGCAGGCGAGCCGCTAACGGAAAAGGCCGGTATGGTCAGCCCCTTCACCTCAATGTGTTCCTGGTGGATGGCACCATCGCTGGAAGGGAAGCTTCGCCCGGCACCTGTCTGCTGGTACCTGGGCGCTACCACCAGAATCTCGCCCAAATCGTAAACAGCTCCTATAGCGGCCAACAAGCCCGGTGACTCTATGCCGTCATCGTTGGTGATCAGAATGAGGGGGCCCTTATCCATAATCGCTATTCGCTATTCGCCATTCGCTATTTACTATATTATACCAGATTTCCTTTCTGCTTGCACACTGGCGGGGGAGGCGTGAAGGTTTGCGCTTTTGGATTGAAAGTGATAAAATCTAGATGCGTCTACCACTGTTGCGGTACAGGCAACGGCTTCGGTCTAGTGGCCAGCCATCGGTATCCGGGAGCCCAGTGAATATGATCATTCGTCCGGCCGAGCTAGGTGACCTCAACGCCTGCTTCGCTATAGATCATTCTTACCAAACTGACTACGTCTGGCAGATGGAAGAGCGGGAGGAAGAAGGACACGTGATGGTGACCTTCCGCGCGGTCAGGCTACCGCGTACCATGAGAGTTGATTATCCCCGTGATAGGGATTACTTGCTGGACAACTGGCGGCGGGGCGAGTGTTTCCTGGTAGCCGACCAGGATGGGGAGGTGCACGGTTATCTGGACATGACTGTGCAGGCCTGGCACGCCACTGGCTGGATCAATAACTTGGCCGTGGGGAAACGACATCGCCGACAGGGTACAGGCGGGGCTCTCCTCAAGGCTACCATCGAATGGGCACGAGAGCAGGGCCTCAGGCAACTGATGTTAGAAACGCAGACCAAGAACTATCCAGCTATCTGTTTCTGCCGGAAGCACGGGTTCGTCTTTTGCGGGTTCAACGACCGCTATTACACTAACCAGGATATAGCCCTCTTTTTCGCTCAGAACTTGCGATAATTGACCAATTCTTATTCCTGGGGTGAGAGTTATATGCTTGAAACCATTGTCACCAACTTTGATCTCTTTCTGAATTTTGCCAATCTAATCCTCTCGTCGGCTATCATCGTCACTGCTTTTTCACTCCTGGTCTACATTTTCAGCCACAATTTGCGCAGCGCTGTGGCTCGTTCCTTCTGCGCCCTGATCACCTTCGTCATCGTTGTCTACGCCGGAGATGTGGTGCTATCCAAAGTGGAAACCCTTGAGGCTGCTGTCTTCTGGCTCAAGTTCCAGTGGATCGGTATCGCTTTTGTCCCGGCAGCCTACCTGCATTTCTCCGACGCCCTTCTGCAGACCACCAACGCTAGCTCACGCCTGAGACGCATATCTGTCTACACCAGTTACGTCATCGGGCTGGCTCTGCTGCTCATGGCCATCTTCGCCGACGTTCTGGTGAGGGACGGCGTCTATTATTCACCTCAGGTGGCCCATCTGACAGCCGGCCCCCTCTTCTGGGTGTTTGCCATCTATTTCTTCGCTACTGTGATAGGGGGAGCGGCCAATATCCGCTGGGCCAAGCAGCGCTGCCTGACTTCTGTCTCCCGGCGGCGCATGACTTACCTGGCCATCTCCTTCGCCGCTCCGGGCCTGGGTGTCTTCCCTTATCTCCTGATAGCCAGCCGACCAGCCTTCATCCCCCCCACCGCCCTTCTGTTGCTTGTCCTGATTGGCAACCTTGGCGTGGCCCTCATGATCGTGGTCATGGCTTACAGCGTGGCCTACTTTGGCGTCCTGACCCCTGATCGGGTCATCAAACACAGCCTCATCCACTATCTCCTGCGAGGTCCTTTCGTCGGCACCTGTGTCATCATGGTCATGCTGGTTATGCCCAAAGCGGAACGCATCCTGGGCCTGCCGCGCGATACAGTGCTCATCTTCGCGGTGGTTGCCACCATCGTGCTTTTGCAGATCCTGATTAACCTGACCAAACCCTTTATTGACCGCCTCATCTATCGCCAGGACCGTGAGGAGATCACCTGGATTCAGGAGTTGGATAAGCGCCTGTTGACCACCACTGACCTCAAACAGTTCCTGGAAAACGTTCTGACCTCTCTGTGCGAGCTTCTCAGAGTGCGGAGGGGTTTCGTGGTGGTCATGGCCGGGGGGCGGCCTCAAATAGAAGCTCACTGCGGTTCCCTAAGGGCCTGTAGGGCTTTTGTGAATTCGTGCGACCTGGGCGCTCTGGCCGAACCCGTATCCGAGGAGGAAGGGGTATCGAGCCCGTTAAAGAACGGCGGCTTTACAGTTCGTGATGGCTATTGGCTCCACCCTCTGCGCACCAAGGCCGGAGACGCCACTTTGGGCATCCTTGGAGTGGAAGCGCGGAGGCCTGAGCCTAACTTGACGGCTGAAGAGCAGGAGGTCGTAGAAGCCTTGGTCAGCCAGGCCGAGGTGGCCCTGGAGGACCGGAGCCTCCAGCAGGGGATTTTTACGGTCCTGAGGAGTATCATTCCCGAGATCGAGCTGATCCAGCGTTGGCGGGGGACAGTTCGCTATACTGGCTCACCGGGGCTGGAGACCATTGAGAGCAGCCCCCTCTATGCCCCTGATTTCCAGCAATGGGTCAAGGACGCTCTCAGCCACTACTGGGGCGGCCCCAAGCTGACGGAGAGCCCCTTGCTCAAACTGAAGATCGTGGAAGAAGCCTTGCGGGAGAACGACGGCAATCCGGCCAAAGCCCTACGCGCTGTCCTGAACCGAGCCATCGAATCCCTCAAGCCCGAGGGAGAGCGCCGTATGACCACCTCGGAGTGGATTCTGTACAACATCTTGGAGATGAAATTCATCCAGGGCCGGCGCGTGCGGGACATCGCGGGCAGGTTGGCCATGAGCGAGTCGGACCTCTACCGCAAACAGAGGGTAGCCATCGAGGAGGTGGCCAAGACTCTGGTGGATATGGAACAGCAGGAGAGTGCCTAGCGGCAACCCAGGGCACAGATTGACTTTTCCTCAATTTTTACGCAATCTTCACGAATCTTGATAGTTTTTGACAGACAAATTGTGTTATACTAAAGTTGATTCAAGCCTACAACTACCACTTGTTGCACCACTACTGCGGTACAGGCGGTACAGGTTGTGAAGTTGGGGCTTTTTTTGTGTGTAAATGCCTATGGAAAAGTCCTCACGTCTGCCTGGCTTTTATGATCTGAGCGTTGCTGAACGAACCGACACCGTAGCCCAGTGGGCTGAACTGACGGCTGAGGAATTGGCGATCCTGGAAGAAGGGCTGAGCTCTGCTCAGGCCAATCAGATGATCGAGAATGTAGTCGGTACCCATGCCTTGCCTCTGGGTATCGCCGCCAACTTTTTGATTAACGGCTGCGACTATCTGATCCCGATGGCCATTGAGGAGCCTTCGGTGGTAGCCGGGGTCAGCTTCGCCGCCCGACTGGTACGCCAGGGGGGAGGCTTCAGTACCAGCAGCACCGAACCGCTGATGATCGCCCAGATGCAGGTGGTGAATGTAGCCGACCCCTGGGCAGCCCGCTTTGACCTGTTGGCAGCCAAACAGCGGCTTCTGGACCTGGCCGACGAAACCGACCCACTCATCGTCAGCCTGGGCGGTGGAGCCCGTGACCTGGAAGTGCGGGTCATCCCGGAAAGCCTCATTGGGCCGATGTTGGTGGCTCACCTCGTCTATGACTGCCGAGACGCCATGGGAGCCAACACCCTGAATACAGCAGCCGAGGCTCTGGCCCCTCTGGTGGAAGAAATCACTGGCGGCCGGGTGGTGTTGCGCATCCTGTCCAACCTGGCCGACCGCCGTCTGGCCCGGGCCAAATGCGTCCTCCCGGCCGAGATTTTGGCTTTCGGTGAATATCCCGGCTCACTAGTGGTGGAGCACATTGTCGAGGCCTACGCTCTGGCGGCTGTTGATCCCTACCGGGCGGCCACTCACAACAAGGGCATCATGAACGGCATTGATGCCGTGGTCATCGCTACCGGCAACGACTGGCGGGCCGTCGAGGCTGGCGCTCACTCTTACGCCGCCCGCTCAGGCCGCTACACCTCTCTGACGACCTGGGGAAAAGATGGTGACGGCAACCTGATAGGTACGCTGGAATTGCCGATGGCCGTGGGTATCGTGGGCGGGGCGACCAGGGTCCACCCCACCGCTAAAGTAGCGCTGAAGATTCTGGGGGTGGAGACGGCGCGGGAGTTGGCCGAGGTCATCGCGGCGGTGGGGCTGGCCCAGAACCTGGCCGCGCTGCGGGCCCTGGCCACCGAGGGCATCCAGCGCGGTCACATGGAGCTCCACGCCCGCCAGGCAGCCATCGCCGCCGGGGCCACAGGTGAGATGGTAGAGAAGGTGGCCCGGCAGTTGGTGGCCGAACGGCGGATTCGGCTGGATCGAGCGCGGGAGATCCTCGGTCAGGTCAGGCAATCATGGCCAGAGCAGGGGGATGCTCTACGTAGGTGATGGGGAGACGCTCGGCGGGAGAAGAGTAAAAGTAGGAAACTTTCAGAAATTGACTCACCGGTGGGGAGGTGATAATCTTCACCACCGTCTGGCGCAGATCATCAGGCAGATCAGCCAGACCAGTGAGAGGAAAGCTCTTGGGGCCCATCTCGGTAGATTGCGCCAGAACAGAGAAGCTGATTAGGATTAAACCCATTGCCTTCTCCTTTTCCAAGTCGAAACGTAAGACAATGTTGTCGTTCAATTCGACAGCGCAGTTGGCTCTACCTTTTTCAAAGACGATTTCCAAATTGTCGCTATCTCTGTCATACATGAAGTGGATCGTTCGGCCATCGTCGAACGTTATATCGGTCTTGTAGATGTTAAGCTCATCAGCCATTTCTCATTCCTCTCGATAGATATAAACAGGCCAGGCAGTGGTAACAAAGTTGTTGTAGAAAATGGTGCCATCAGGGCGTTCACGGGTAGTGAAAACAACAATCACGACGATGTGGGTATAATCTGGCAGCAGGTCATCGCAGCGCTTGTAGTACCTGTACTTGTAGGGTTCGGCTGGCTCTTGCTTTCACCGACCAGTTTTGAGAGTATTCAGCACGTCGTCCAGGTATCCTTCAAGCTCTGGATGGTATTCCGGGATATGTCTCCAACGCTCTTCGGTCATGTATATCTCGTGGCCGTACCTGTCTCGTACCACCCACTTTCTTCCGAGATTGGGCAAGGCGCTCACTCCTTTTTAAGGACATCTGCACGACGTGGTATTCTCAATCATACATCCGAACTCCCTTTTTGTCAACATAAACGAGCTAGAAATCTCTCATGACTATCATGAAACCCATCAGGGAAGTAGGCATCATCGGCTACGGAGCGTACGTACCGCGCTATAGGCTGCCCGCTTCAGAGATAGCCAGGATTTGGACAGAGGGACAGGGAGGTTTGCCCATCAAGGAGAAGGCTGTCGCCGGTCTGGACGAGGACACGGTCACGATCTCCATCGAAGCAGCGCGCAACGCTCTAAAGCGGGCAAGCATCAATCCGTGGGAAATAAGAGCCGTCTGGGTGGGCAGTGAGTCGCATCCCTATGCTGTCAAGCCCACCTCGACCATCGTGGCCGAGGCCATCGGGGCCACAACGGACGTCCAGGCCGCCGATTTCGAGTTCGCCTGCAAAGCCGGGACCGAGACCATCCAGGCGGCCATTGGTTTCGTCGGCTCTGGGATGACCAGGTACGCCCTGGGCATTGGCGCAGACACAGCCCAGGGCCGGCCGGGCGACGCCCTGGAATACACCACCGGATGCGGGGGCGCAGCCTACGTGATCGGCCCCAGAGAAGAAAGCCTGGCCTATTTCGAGGGCACCTATTCCTACGTCTCAGATATGCCCGACTTTTTCCGCAGGCCGTACGAGCGCTACCCTCAGCATGGCAGCCGCTTCACCGGCGAGCCAGCCTATTTCACGCACGTGCTGGCTGCTGGCCAGCACCTGATGGACGAACTGGGCTACACTGCCGCTGACTACACGGCGGCTGTCTTTCACCAACCCAATACCAGGTTTCCTCAGGAGGCTGCCAGGCAATTGGGTTTCACTCCAGAGCAGATCGAGGTCGGGCTTCTGGTGCCGCTGGTGGGCAATATCTATGCCGGCTCGTCCATGTTGGGCCTTACCGCTATCCTGGACGAAGCCAGCCCAGCCGATAGAATCCTCCTGGTCTCCTACGGTTCCGGCGCTGGCAGTGATGCTTTCTCCTTGGTCGTCACTGAGCTCATCGGGGAAAGACGGGACCGGGCCCCTTGCACCCGAGATTACATTGCCCGCCACAAAAAGGTAGATTACGCGGCCTATGTGCGCTACCGGAAGAAGCTACAAATGCACTAAACAAATCTCAAATCCCAAATCTCGAATCTGGGAGGTATTGTACTTGCGTGACGTTAGCATCATTGGAATAGGGCAGACGAGGGTTGGTGAACACTGGGACAAATCCCTGCGCCAACTGGCTGTGGAAGCCATATTGGCTGCTCTGAGCGACGCTGGATTGGAAAGGGCTGATGCCCTCTATGTGGGCAACATGCTCTCCGGTGAAGTCTCTGGTCAGGAGCACGTCGCGGCCCTCATTGCCGATTTTGCTGGCCTGCGTGGTATCGAGGCGGTGAAAGTGGAAGCCGCCGAGAGTTCCGGGGCGGCAGCTTTGCGTCTGGGCTACATGGCTGTGGCCAGCGGGCTCATGGATACGGTCATCGTCTGCGGCGTGGAGAAGATGACCGACGCCGTCAGCAGCGCCACCGCCAGTGCGGCCCTAGCTCTGGCTGTAGATAGCGACTACGAGACGTTGCATGGCCTGTCCCTGGCGGCCCTCAACGCCCTGCTGATGCGACGCTACATGCACGAGTACAGCGTGAAGCGGGAGGACTTTGCGCCCTTCACCGTCAACGCCCATCGGAATGCAGCCAGCAATCCTTATGCCATGTTCCCGCGGCCCGTCACCACGGAGGCTTTCATGAAAGCCCCTATGATTGCCGACCCCGTCAGCCTGATGGATTCTGCCCCCCTGGCCGATGGAGCAGCGGCCATTGTCCTCTGCCCTGGCCATAGGGCGCGTGGATTCACCGCTGGCGCAGTGCGTATCGTCGCCTCAGCCGTGGCCACCGACTCCCTGGCCATCCATGACAGGCGCGACCCTCTTTTCCTGGAGGGAGCCTACCTGTCGGCTCAGAGAGCTTATCAGCAGGCAGATGTCGGATCAGTGGATATTGACCTCTTTGAGGTACATGACGCTTTCACCATCACTGCTGCTCTCTCTCTGGAAGCTTGTGGCTTTGCCCAACGAGGACAGGGCGTGCACCTGGCCCAAGAAGGAGAGATCGCCCTGGATGGCCGGATCCCCATTTGCACCATGGGTGGTCTGAAGGCGCGGGGGAATCCAGTAGGAGCCACGGGCGTCTATCAAATAGTCGAGTTGGTGGAGCAATTGAGAGGCCAGGCTGGTGTTAATCAGGTCAAGGGTGCTCGCCTGGGCATGGCCCAGAGCATCGGTGGCACCGGGGGAACGGTGATAACCCACATCCTGGAAGCCCCATGACCCTTGCGAAGTTCCGAAAACCTTCGCAAGGGTTGCTCAAACCTATCATTTCATTTAGGAGGAATTTCACTCATGCACATCCCACGTTACTGGAGAGCGCAAAGCCAGCGTTATAGTCTAACTGGCGAGATCTGTAAGCAATGTGGAGCCAGACTCTTCCCGCCCCGCGACGTCTGTCCCGAATGTCGCGAGTTGGCTCTGGAGCCTTTTGCCTTTGATCTCGATGATGAAATCCATCCCCTCTTCCCTCAGGCTCTGGAGGTCTGTGAAGAGGGGTTGTCTCAGGCTATGGGTCTGGTCAAGTTGAGGGTCTAAGCCATGGAAGCTCCAGCCCATTGGCGGTCTCAGAGACAACGACATAGCTTGGTGGGCGAGATTTGTGAGCGCTGCGGAGCCAGACTGTTCCCGCCCCGCGACGTCTGCCCCGAGTGCCAGGAGCCAGCCTATGAGCCTTACACCTTCAAAGGACGCGGTGAGGTCTATTCATACTCCACTGTCTATCAGGCTCCAGAAGGCTACGAAGAGTACGCACCTTACACCGTGGCCCTGATCAAGCTGGAGGAAGGACCGTTGGTGACGGCCCAGTTGACGGACCTGGACAGCGATGAGGCCTACATTGGGATGCCGGTGGAGATGGTAACGCGCAAGCTCTGTGAGGAAGGCGAGGAGGGCATGATTGTATACGGGTACAAGTTCCGACCGGTGTTGGAGAGTCGGGGGTAGGTATTAGGCTTATCCATCAATGAAGCGAGCCCCCTTCTCCTCGTGAGAGGTGTAAGGGGGCTTTTTTGCAAAGGCAACAGACGAGCGAGGAGGGAAGGCAATGACGGAGAAAGAGCTAGGGGAGCTCAGCTACCATTAAGCCGTACCTTAAAAGTGCCATAAAGTCGTGACACTCAGGCCCACCACGGCTAAGGCAAGCCAGCCGAAGGGTTGGCTTTTTGCACCAGGTCTTGAGAGCTGATCAGGATCACCCCTTCCTGGACAGCGGTTTCCTGGAGGGCTTTCGTGAATCCGGCACGTGAGAAGAGAGCATAATGTACCTGGTCCCAGAATCCCTCCCGCTGAAGGAGCTGAGCCTTGCGTCGCAACTCATCGAAGATATCCATCCCGACAGGCCTGGTGCTCCATTTGCACTCGCCTACCAATACGGCGCGCGCTTCATCGCTGATAGCGACCACATCAACCTCGCCTCTGGCACTCCACCAGGCTCCAACCCGCTCCGGGATGAAGGGCAGTTCCAGCCGCCAGATGTGTCGGCGACAAATCTCCTCAAACACCTCAGCCGTGAACTCGTCCAAGCGGGGCGCAATGTGTTGTTCCAGGACCTGGGCGATCCGCCCCTCTTCCAGCGCGCTGCGGTGTGGGTAGACAAAACGAAACCAGAAGCGGAAGAAGGAGTCGCTGAGGCGATAGAGGCCCTTGCGGCTCTTGTGAGGATGTCGCTTCGTGGCCGGCACCCGTCGCTCCACCAATCGGAGATCCATCAGCATCTTAATGTACGGCATAGCCGCTGCCCCACCTCCCAGACCGGCCGCCTGGGCAATCTCGTTGGGGCGGGTGTTGCCCCGCGCCATCGCTTCCAATATGGCAAAGTAGGAGCGAGGCTCCCGCACCTCCTGCAACAGTAAGAAGCGAGGCTCATCGTAGAGGTAGGTCTGAGGGGTCAGGATCCGATCCCGTATGTTCTCCAGAAAGGAGTGACGGTCGTCGAACTGGCGCAGGTAGGCCGGGGTCCCGCCCAACACCGCCCAGACAGTGACCAGGACATCCGGGCTGTAGCCAGGGAAAAAGAGGGTGGCCTCAGGGAAATCCAGTGGCATCAGCAGATACTGGCCTGTTCGCCGGCCATACAGGGGAGCGCGATAGGCCAGCACTTCCCGCTCCATCAGGCTCACGTACGAGCCGCAGAGCACAAGAAAGACACGGGTGTTTTTGAGGCGAGTATCCCATAGTCGTTGCAGGATAGAGGGAAAAGCTGGGTTGGCCTGAGCCAGATAGCCGAACTCGTCCAGCACCACCACCAGCCGTTCGGTCTGAGCGGCGTCGGCCAGATACTCAAAAGCGGCATCCCAGGTGGAAAAGGCCAGTGGGACACTGGGACCCAGCAGGTACTCCCCGATGGTGTGCGAGAAAGCCGTCAGAAGCAACGCCTCGGAGCCCAGATCGGCCACGAAGAAGACATGGCGTTTTCCCTGGCAGAAAGCCCGTAGCAGCTCCGTCTTCCCTACCCGGCGTCGGCCATAGAGGACAAACAGCTCTGCTTGCTCCGAGATATACCGCTCTTCCAGCATGGCCAATTCCCGTTCCCGATCAATGAACACAAGGCCCCTCCTCTGTGACTTATTGAAACTAGCTTAAATTAACCTGGCTTATTTTACCTCAGATTGGACCAGAGGGCAAGTAGGGAGAGGGGACTGAGGATTTAGGATCAGGAAAGGACAACCCTACATCTATGCATGAAACGAGCCCCCTTCTCCTCTCATCGAGAGGAAGAAAGGGGGCTTTTTATCTGAACGGCGATGAGTCGTAAATTGGCGCTGTGATACGATGCACTCGATCAGGGGAGGATAGTCCTTCATGATGACAGGCAAAAATGAGTGTCGAGGATGAACAATGACCTGGACAGCATCTTGGGCAGCCTAAGCAGTTGCGATGATTCTAAGTATTTCATCAAATGTCTCACAATAGCTGAGGCAAAGTGCCTTGGTGCCACTACTGAGGATATTTCCTCCTGCAATGCCTATTGTAGGGAAGCCTGCCAGCCTGATAGAACAAACTCCTGCCCCACTGTCTTCAATCCCAACCACAGAGTTGCGTTCCTCAAAAGGTATGCCTAGTCCCACTCTGCTTACCTCTGCATAGAGCCACGGGTGTGGCTTAGGGGATAATTCTCCGAGCGTGCCTACTTCACCCTTGCGAAGAGGAAAGCCGGCAGTAATTATAGCATCGTAGAAATTCCTAGGATCACCTAATTTTAGCATGCGAAAACCAGCCAGGATTTCCGGCCAGGCTTTTTCATAAAGTCCCGAGGTAACAAGCCCAATTTTCACTCCCATCGCTTTGAGTTCAAGAAGGAATTCCTTGATACCTGGCGCAGGTACAAATGCCCCCTCCTTGCCTCTACCTTCCACGATTTCTTTCATTTCTCGATGGGTGTGCTCAAAGTAATAACTCCTCGCTTTTTCCAATGACTGGCCCGGGCAGTATTTGTTGATGCAGTACTTTAAATGTTCTGAGACACTATGACCCGATACAAAAGGCAAATCAGCCTCTTCCAATTGGAATTTTGGGTTGTTCAAGAGGCTGGCTGTAGTCTTTTCAATAATCCATATCCAAAATTCTTCGCTTCGTATACTCGTACCATCCAAATCCATGAGTACGGCTTTAATTGGCTTCTTAATCCTGACAGGGTGAATTGGGTAATAAGCTGGGTAGCCCAAGTCAGATTTTACGTAGGCCAGGGTACGGTTACGAAAAGCGATGAATTCTACCTTTCCGTCACCCGTCGCCGTGATAGAAATCACCCCGTCTTTTGCGACACAAAATTTGCCATCGCTGCATTTTTCCAGTTGAATAAAACCGGATTTGTCCTCAACCGTACCAAGGTCTGGTATGTGTATGGATACCATATGCGATTTGTGTTTCCTTTATTTGAATAAAAGCGTGCAGATCTTGTGCGGACCCATTTCGAATTGAATATTCCCATTCTTGAGGCTGACTTCGGAAATGGGCGTTTCATCAAGTCTAATGTTAGTGACAGTCTTTATCGGCAATGTAGTTGCGATGCTAACATCTTGCTTCTCTGATGTGGTATTCCACAGCCTCATTACAACGCCGTCTCCATCTTCCGCGCACTTTAAAGCAGCGAGCATGACCTTTTCTGCGGGGCTAATGGAGAAGAATCCATTTGTGCTCGGCAGTTCACCGTCCAATGGTACACCCTGAATTGCCTTTACATCTACCTTAAACTGGTATGCGGATTGCAGGACTTTTCCTTCATCCCAATCTCCGACATGAGGATATAGAGCATAGTTATATTCGAAATCTCCAAAGGAATGTAAGCCGGTATATTTGTCGAATTCTTCCGGGGTCATATCCGAGTTGGCAGTCATGTACGCCCGATGAGTTCTAAGCAGCGTAATGGCTATCGTCCTGTCGGCATCGTCCTTGACTTCGTACTCGCAGAGACCTTTATTCAGTACGGCGAGGCCGACCTGGCCGTCGTTCACGTCAACGAAATTTTGCATGGGTTGGAAGGGGTAGAATGATTCGTGATTGTCGCCTGTATCCGCCCAGCGGATGGAGCGTCGTTCAACAGTAAAGGCGCTCTCTACGGCCGCAAAATCTGTCTTAATGCCGCTGGGAAAGTTCACACACAATTTATGGTCGCGGGCTTCATTACGCAGGCGCGTTCTTATTTTTAGATATTTCCCGCCTTTTTCAAGTGTTAGCCAGTACGTTATAGGAATCTCTACCATCTGGCGGAGGCGATCCCGGCTATCCAGAGTCGCCGCCGCGGGGACCCTCATGGATAGCTCGACCTTGTATTGTCCGCGCAGGAGATTTGATTCAACCAGGGTTACTGTGGCTGCACTGCCAAGGCTCGTGACTATAGTATTGCGCTGCGGTCTGTTACTTAAATGGGCGCTGCCTGTCTCACCACTATCGGTGAAGTAATGCAAATCTTCCATTAACCGACCGATTTCTTTATGCAAGATCGAAAAGGTCCCATTCGGGTTGAGCGTAACTTTTAGATGCTCATTTTCCAATACGCCGTTTTCCCGGGCAATGAGCTTTCTATCCGGACCGATTTCGGGATGCAAGACATACTTGGGTTCGCGAGGTCGCAAAGCGTAAGTTGTATAGCCCATGGCAGGTACATTGGCATTGATCAGTATTCGTCTCCGGTCGGCAGGGAACTTGATTGCCTTTGAATCCAGTTCTCTTGCAACTCCGATTCTTATCGGTTCACAGCTTAACTCGACATATTCGATATTGTTCCCTTCATTGTCAATGATGTCGTAGAACACATCGCTCCTGTTGATTCCGTCAACCCCAATATCTTTGCTAATGCTCTCAGTCATCTGGGGCAGGTCAATGACTACAGGTATGACTTCGCTACGTGGGATGTTCAGCGTGTTAAAGAATGTGATAGGATGATCCGTGCCTTTAAAATCTCTGGCCGTATCTATTTTGCTGAATAATGAAATAACACTTCTGGCGCTGACTTCCTCTGCAACCGTGTTAGCTAATGAGAAGTTATATAGCATATCCTCATGTGCAAGGTCTACAGCAGCGCCGCATATGCTATCGTGGGCATGATTCTTGAGTAGCGCTTCCCAGGCCCTGTCTAGATTGGTTTTGGGATATTCCTTACCGAAGACTGACGCAATGGCTGCAACAGGTTCGGCAAGGTATATCAGATTAGTTTCTGCTTTTTCGCTCAACAGTTTAAGTTTGATTCTGGACGAATGCGTAGCTCCTAATAAAGCATTAAAATTTCCGTGCTCCACAGTTGTGTACCTGAGCTCACCTCTATGGACAGGCAGTGGTTTATCTTTCATTTCACCGATGATTGTTTGCATATACTCATCCAGTGAATCTTGAACGATCTCAATATCAGGTGAAATGCTGTTGAGCGCTTTGATCATATCAGGCAGCAGGCCAAAAGGCTGGTCATTATCCTCCATGTTTAGAGCTAGCAAATGGTGGCCAATAGCGTATGGCAGGGCCTGATTGGTGATGGCGTCTAATGCCTTTTGCAGAGATTCTTTGTCTTTCCTGAAATCATAATCTTCTTTTAAGAGAACAAATGCCTTCTCATAAAGCCCTTCATCACACAGATGAACCGGAGCGTGACCTCTGTCATAAGTGTAGGTGAGGTCCCGACAGGGTTTACCCAGGACCAGCGGCTGATGCACATAGAAGTACCAGTTTGTTCTTGTTACCTCGTCAAATGTTCTAAGCGCATACAATCGTGAACCATCCATACCTTCCCATATAAAAAGTGGCGCCAGGATATGTTTGTTCGTTCCACGATAGAAAATAGCGGTATCAATGCCAAAACCTTGATAGATCTGGGGCATTTGAGAGTGCTGCCCGTAAGAGGTCGCTGTATATCCTGATTTCATTCCGCCGCCGAATTCCTTAGCCATTCTATGGCCCACCAGCAGGTTTCTTATTAGAGATTCGGGGGCGACGGTATTTGTTTCTGGCAAAGTATAGAAATTGACCAACAGCATTCTCTTTGTTTCGACTAATTTCTTTATGCGATCCCAGTTTTCGGGCCTGACGCTTAGATAGTCCTCTAATACAACTGTACCCCCATCAAGGCAGAAGGACGTATACTCTTTGTTGCTTTCCAACAGGTGAAGGACCGAGTCCATAAGGTCAACGAGCCGCAATTTGGATTGTTCCGCAGTATGTCTCCATTCTCTATCCCAGTGTGTACCCGAGATCACATGCATTTTGAACGTTTTGGGCATGGATTGTTTCCTCCAATGTTGTTTGAAAGTGGTTAATCGTAAACGTGCGTTTGAAAGGCGGTGCGCTCACGCCGCCGGTCAATCGTCAAGTACATGTTCCTGCCTTACCCTTTGATCCCAAACCCTTGCAAGCCCTCAACGAAGTAACGCTGGAAGAAGAAAAAGCAAAGTAGCGGTGGCAGCGTCGCTACCGTAGCAGCCGCCGATCTGAACGGTATGCTGGCGTACTCTATGGGCCCACCCTCAACAAGATGCTCCAAACCAGAGATGGCAAAAGTGCCGGCCATGACATTCTGCAAACCCAGGGCGGCAGGCCACATGCTTCGATTGCTCGCCACCACCATGGACGGCCAGACATAGTCATTCCACATGCCAATGAAGGTGTTGATCACGAGCACGGCAATCACCGGGCCGAGCATAGGCCGGTAGACGTGCCACAATACCTGGGGTGTATTCGCGCCGTCCATGCGGGCAGCCTCCTCGTACTCCGTCGGGATGCTGTAGAAGGTCTGTCGCACCAAGAAGATATTATACGCATTAACTATCCCAGGCAGCAGGAGCGATGGTAGTTGGTTGATGAAACCGCTGCCTCCCTGCCCCAGGATATCGTTGCCACCCGCCAACGGCCAGCGCGCTATCATGACGTAGAGAGGCACCTGGAAGACGATCCCCGGCACGAGCAGCGAGCCCAACAGGACCAGGAAGGCCACCTCCCGACCTCGAAAGCGCAGGCGAGCGAACACATAGCCGCACAGTACGGCCACCGCAGTGGGCCAGACGATGTACCAGAGGATCCGAACCAGCGTGACCCCGACCCAATTTGCCACATAGGGCAACAGGGCAGGCTGGAATAGCCTCCGGTAGTTATCCACGTAGAGCCTGGGAACGGGGAACCAGGTGGAACGAACGTATTCGGCTTGCGAGGTTAACGAAGCCGCCAGGCTGAAAACGAGGGGATAGACCATGACTGCGGCTCCCACTATCAGCAAAAGATGGATCAGCGGTTTTCGGAGTTTCCGAAGGACAAGCATAGCTGTTCTCCCTGGCTCACCAGCCGTTGCGCAGCAGGTTTCTCTCTACTCTCTAATACCGATACCTATCAAACCCTGGATGAAGTAACGCTGGAAGAAGAAGAAGAGAAACAGCGGTGGCAGCGTCGCTACCGTACCGGTCGCCAATGCGAACGGTATGTTGACGATGTCTCGAGTTGGCTGCACAAGTGGGTCCGTAGAAGGGACGGGAAAACTGCCGTCCATCATTTTCTGGGAAGCTAGAGCCACGGGCCACATTCGTTGATTGGCTTCCATCACCATGCGCGGCCAGACATACTGATTCCAATACGTAACAGAGGTGGTGATCGCCAACACGGCAATCACCGGGCCGAGCATAGGCCGGTAGATGTGCCACAATACCTGGAGGGTATTCGCGCCGTCCATGCGGGCAGCCTCCTCGTACTCCGCCGGGATGCTGTAGAAAGCCTGCCGCATCAGAAAGACGAAATACGCATTGACGATCCCGGGCAGTAGGAGCGATGGCAGTCGGTTGACGAAACCGCTGCCCCCCTGCCCCAGAATATCGTTGCCGCCCGCCAACGGCCAGCGCGCCATCATGACGAAGAGAGGCACCTGAAAGACGATCTCCGGCACGAGCAGCGAGCCCAACAGGACCAGGAAGGCCACTTCCCGGCCTCGAAAGTGCAGGCGAGCGAACACATAGCCGCACAGTACGGCCACCGCAGTGCCCAAGATGACGAACCAGACGATCCGAATCAGCGTGACCCCGACCCACCCCGTGATACGGGGCAACAGCATGGGCTGGAACAACGTCCGGTAGTTTTCCAGGTAGGACGACGGAATCGGGAAGCCAGTGGTATCAGCGTATTCGCGGGGCGAGTTAAACGAAGCCGCCAGGCTGAAAACGAGGGGATAGATCATGACTGTGGCTCCCACTATCAGCAAGAGATGAGTCAGCGGTTTTCCGAGTTTTCGAAGGATAAGCATAGCTATTCTCCCTGTCGCATCATCCGTAGGGCAACAACGCTGGCGCCCATCAAGAGAACAGCCAATAGCGTTGCTGAAGAAGTCGCCATACCAAAATTAAAGTTCCGGAGGGCGTCGTTGTAGATCTGGTTGACAATGACGTTGGTCTGATTGAACGGCCCGCCCTCAGTGATCAGCATAACCGGCTCGAGCATCTGGAAGCCGCCGATGATGGCGGTCACGACCACGAAAATCGTCATGTGGCGCAGCATGGGCAGCGTGATGTACCTAAACCGGGCCACTGCGTTGGCCCCATCGACCATCGCCGCCTCGTACAGCTCCTGGGGTATGCCCTGCAGTGCAGCCAGGTAAAGGATCATCACGCCAGGTATACCTAGCCATATCGAGCCTGAACCGCGCCATACCGAAAAAGCAATAATCACGGCACGCATCGCCTCCGGGTTGATGGTCCAGATGACTTCGGGTTGCCCCAGGGCTCGCAGTATCATGTTGATAGCTCCATTGTAGGGTGATATGAACAATCGCGTGACTTGAGACATAATCGCGGCCGACGTCACGGCAGGGACGTACCACAAGGTACGGTAGATCCCCATACCCCGCACCTTTTGATTGAGCAGAATCGCCGCGAACAGGCCCAGCGGGATGCCGATCACCATGGTTGCAGCGGTGAAGAATGCCGTGTTGAGGAAAAGCTGCCGGTATAACGGTTTCTTGAAGAGCTGCACATAGTTCTCCAGGCCGACCCACTCCGGCGGGGTGATGCCGTTCCAGCGGGTAAAACTCGCCCCCACGTTGGCGATGACCGGCACGACGGCAAACAACCCGTAATAGAGCAGCACAGGCGTCAGGATCAACCAGGCTTCGATCGCCTGCCGGCGACGAAGCGCATAACGCCGCTCCCGTCCAGGCAGCTTTATCTTAGGCACTAGCCGCGCCGCTTGAGAAGACAAAGAATTCATATTGCACCTCTTGATAACCTACGCGCTATGTGAGAGGTGGGGCGCCCCTTGATCGCGCCGGGTGCCCCACCTCTCTTACCTTGGGACTATTACCGTCCTTCCTTCGCTCTCTGACAACCGCTGTGTCCGGCCTCTACTACTTCACTCAAGGGCCGCTTCAGCCTTTGCCTGCGCCTCGTCCATCAACGTCTGGAGATCCTCGTCGGTTGTTAACACCTTGGTCAGGAACTCGGTGTAGGCCTCCCAGATGAGCGTCTCGTTCTTCTCCCACTGTGGCATGGCGTCCAGCTTCTCGCTGGTCAGGAGGACGTCAAGGAAATCCTGAACGGCCGGGTCCGCATCCGGGCGCAGGGCTTCCGCTCCGCGGCGGGTGGCCGGCAAACGCTGGGTCGCTTGGTGGACCAGCGCTTGCACATCGTCACGCTGGGTGAACTTCACGAACTCTACCGCCAGGTCAGGGTTCTTACTGCTCTTGAGCGCGCCGTAGATCACGTTTGCGACCACCATGCTCGCAGGGCTGCCGCCGGCCGCGACTGGCACGTCCGAGTAGCGGCAGTCCGTGCAGCCATTCTCTCTGGCCCAGAGCACGTGCCAGGCCCCGGCGATCTGGTAGGCGGACTTGCCGGTGTGCAACTGGGAATACACCACGCCCTCATCCGGCTCGAAGGCCAGTCCGGGCGGGGTGTACGGGTAGATGTCGCGCAGGAACTGGTAGACTTGGACGGCCTTGGGGTCGTTGAAATTGGGATAGTCGGCGCCGGTGGGGCCAGGTACGCTCAGCCCGCTACCAACCTGTTTCAGCAAGACGGAGATGCGGAAGGCCGCGCCGAGCGCGTATTCCCCAGGGCCTTGCATGGTATAGCCGTAGTACTCACCTTTGCCCGCCTCGGTGATGGCTTTGGCTTGCTCAAGCAGCTCGTCCCAGGTCGTCGGCGGCTTGTCGCAATCCAGGCCGGCTTTCTTGATCACATCGCAGTTGCGCTCGAGCCCGAAGACAGCCGTATACCCCGACAAGCCATAGACCTGGTCCTTATAAAACGCGCCCATGTAGGTTCCCGGGATCAGGTTGTCTTCCATGCCGCTGATGTCGATCGGTACCATCGCGTCCAAAGCCGCATAGGTCTTGAAGAAACCCTCGCCCACGATGACGTCAGGAGCAGTACCCGCCAACAGGGCGTTGACCAGGTTCTGGCGCAGTGCCGCGTCCCATCCATGATCCTCCAGCGATACGGTTACACCGGGGTGCTCTTCCTCGAATTTCTGTTTGAGATAGACGGCATACGCCCCCCTGCCTTCGGGATCGGTTTCCATCTGGCCGATAGCAGCGCCATCGGCCCACACCACCAATGTAATTGGCTCCGCGGGGGCGGGTGCAGGCGTAACCTGCACCTCCACGACCTTGGTGACCTCGACCTGTTTCTCGACCACCACGGTCTCCTTGACCACCTTCTCCACGACCTCTGGGGTTGGCGTGGGGCCGCAGGCGGCCAGGATGGTCGAAGCAATCACAGTGATTGTGAGCAAGATGACGGGCAAACTCTTGTGCGGTAACATGGTTCATTCTCCTCTCTATTGTAGATTTCGAGAACTACTTGAATTTGGTTGAGCTTTGTATTTCGCGAGTCTAATAGATTGTCCCTCCTTTCCTCTTTGTGATGTTTGGGGGCAACGCCAACCCGCCGCCTGCTTGCCAATTCGGGAGACTGGCATCCTGAAGGTTGGCTCAGAGTCGCGCCAGGTCTCCTGGTTCGCCTTGCTCATTCTCGGATGAGCGAGTTTTCCGAAAGCCTGCGCCTTTAACTCTGGCTGGTAGACGAACGTACTACTAACGCGGTGGGCAACACAACCGTGCGAGTTGTTGGCTCTTTGCCAGATATCTTGTCGAGAAGTAATATCGCTGCCTGGGCACCGATCTCAAATTTCGGTTGCGCGACTGTGGTTAAGGGAACAGGCATGAAAGGTGCCAAAGGAATGTCGTCGAAACCAACGATGGCAATATCTTGTGGAACGCGAAGGCCGCGATTCAGGACATGGCGCATCATGCCCAAAGCAATAAAGTCGTTAATACAAAAGAGTGCGGTGGGCCGGTCTTGGGAGCGAAGAAGTTGATCGACCGGTTCCATATCTTCATCGCTATAAGTCGGCGGCTGCCCTTCTAGCGTGGGTTCACGCCTGACTATCGAAACGGCAGCAAAAGGCACCAAACCGGCCTCGCGCATAGCTTGCTCATAACCCCGAACACGATCCTCCACGCTGCTGATGTACCCATCGTGGGTAACACAAGCAATCCGCCGGTGACCGAGAGCAAGCAGATGCTCGACGGCATGATAGGCACCACTACGGTTGTCAGCAAAAACACTACTGGCTGCAAATTCGGGAATCTTGCGGTCAATTAACACAATGGGAAGACTGGGCCGAAGTATCTGGGCCAGCATGAGAGCTTCACCCGGCATAGAAACTGGAAACAGTATCAGGCCGCTAGTGTTGTCACGCTGAAGTCGTTTTATCTGTTCGCACTCAACATCCAGACTCACATCAGAAGGCCCAAAGATCAGGCTGTAGCCATTAAGGCGCAAGACACTTTCGGCGCCGCGCATAATATCAACTGTTAGCGAGTCACGCAAATAGGGTATAACAATGCCAATCAAAGGAGAATGCGATAACACTTCTGTATCCGCGACAAAGGTGCCTTTTCCCCGCGTCCGTTGAAGTAGCCCCTGATTTACCAGCAGGGCCAGTGCCTGGCGCACAGTGCCACGAGCAAGACCATATTTTTCTGCAATTTCAAGTTCTGGCATCAGTCGTTCGCCCGGCTTGAGTGCTCTACTTTCGATTTGCCTGCGAAGGTAATCGGCGAGTTGTAAGTACAGAGGGCGAGGGGAGAAAGAGTCAAACATGTATGCAAACCTCCTATATTGTATAACCAATTATATACTAAAATATACAATTGTCAAGTTGGTGATATACTTGACTTTACCCACAACTCGGTCAGAGGGCATCGAGCAGTTGGAGTAGGGCGTCTAGCTGACGATAGCGTTTAAAGACAGCCAAGGTGTTGACACAGGCCAGCAGTTTCTGAAAGCCTCTCAAAAGCAAGTAAGGGCCATCCCGTTCGCTTTTGAGGCCTAGCTTGCCCCCCAGGGTCAGGAGGAGTTGAAGGCTGGTTTCATCCAGAACGTATTTGATGTTGAGCAGAAAGAGGGCGGCAATGAGCACCAAATTGACCAAACGGCGAATGGCTTCCCAGCCCAGGACTTTGAAGTCTTCCCAACGCAGCCCTTCTTTCTGAAGGAAACGGAAAGCATTTTCCACAGACCAGCGACGGCGGTAGTTGAACCAGATTTCCTTGGCTTGCTTAACGCTCTGGATAGGGACATTGGTCAGCAGGATCCACTGCTGGCCGATCCCGTGCACATTGGACACGAGCAGCCAATAGGGCTGGTTGTGGCCAGGCAACCAGACTTGGCGATAGCCCAAGGTGACCTGACACTGACGCCAGCGCCCCCTGACCTTGAACCAGGCTTGAAAACGGATGGGGCGAGGGGTCTCTTTGACCACCTCCTCGAGCAGCCTTTCGGTACAGGCTCGACCGCGCTGGAGCTGCAAGAGGCGATTCAGGTAGAGACGGATGAGGAATTCCTCATCCAGGTTCACGATGAAGGCGAAGGTCTTCTCATCGTCAAAGCCCCGGTCACAGACGAAGCGCAGTTTGCGCCCTTTCAGGATGACACGGCTGTAGCGGATCGCGCGGAAGATGTCGCGATTGAGACTAACAAAGTCCTCTGTTTTGTAGGAGATGGTCTTGGCGAAAGTCAGCCCCACCTTCTTCTGACCGACAGCGAGAGCCATCAATTGGTTGTAGCCGGGCACTCTCCCCCGGCGACAACGGGGGCCAACCCTCAGCCCAGAGGCTTTCAAGGTACACAATTGCTCGAATTTGTAACCGTAGGGTTTCTCCAGATTGGAAAAGTCCAGGATGACCAGCAGATACGGGTCGGTCTGGTCGGCAAACCATTGCTGAGTCCGTGCATAAGCGGGCTTCAGCAGAGACCGGTGGTCTAGCCGAGGGTTGTCTAGCCAGCGATAGTAACGTTTGGCCACGTGAAAGGTGCGCCTGGGATCATGGCTCTGGATGACAGCCGCTGCCATCTGGGCCACAATCGGCACCCTGGCCGCGATGAGTCCCTTGATGGCCTCCACAAAGCGCCGATACAAGCGCTCGTCGGGAAAGATCCAGGCGTAATCTCCCAGGTAAGCTCGCAACTGGGCTAGAATCGGGAGGTCAAACGTGCCGTCTACCGAGTCCCATTGGACAAGATCGGCCTCTTTGGTGTAGAATGTAGTCATAGGACAGTCTTCTTCGTGATGTTCTTGGCACGTCCATCATGCCTGGAGATTGTCCTTTTGTCAAGTCAGGCTACCCCTTTACCAAATGTGGGTAAAGTCAAACCCTCCCGAAACACGTGCTCAGCTCACTCCGGGCCGCTGTGTGCGATACCCAGGCATGGCCCTTTTCCCTCACTGCTGCGGTGCTGCGATACAGATCAAACTTGCTTTTTCGGCTCAGATATGCTATATTGGCCTCGCACCAGTGAGGGTAGCGAGGAGGACTGCGTCTTGCCCAGACGGTCGGGCAAGACGACTTTTTGTAGCAGCCGCTGCTACCACTGTTGCACCACTCCTGCACTGCCTGTACCGCAATAGTGGTGGTTGCGGTGCAGGCGGTCCAGGCGAGCACGACGACTGACGGAGGTAGAGATTGCCTTGATGAACACCAACGAGCCGCTGAAAATCCTGCTGCTTGCTGCTGAGGTGGTCCCTTTTGCCAAGACAGGAGGACTGGCCGACGTGGCCGGATCGCTGCCCAAGGCCCTCAAAGCCCTGGGCCACGACGTGCGGGTGGCCATGCCCCGTTATGGCCGCATCAGCGTGAAGAAGTTTAACCTGAAAGAAGCCTTAGCCCCTTTCCCTGTGCCTATAGACGAGGGCACCGAACCGGCGGGCATCTTGCAGGGCACCATCGGCCAGGACGTGCCTGTCTATATGGTGGACAACGCCAAGTATTATGACCGTGAGGGTATCTACATGTATCCCGACGATGCCGAACGGTTCATCTTTTTCTGTCGGGCTGCCGTCGAGATGCTCAAGCAGATGGATTGGCGACCGGACATCATCCATTGCCACGATTGGCATACGGCCATCGTGCCCAATTGGATGAAGACCCTCTACGCTGATGACCCCTTCTTTGCCCAGACGGCCACGGTCTACACCATCCACAACCTGGCCTATCAGGGCATCTTTGGCTATCGGGTGCTGGAAATCGCTGGCATTGACGAGTACGGGTTTATCATGCATCCCGACACGGCTGACTTGAATGAAGTCGTGGACTTTATGGCCCGGGGCATCCTCTTCGCCGACGTGATCAACACCGTCAGCGAGAGATATGCCCGGGAGGTCCTGACCCCTGAGTTCGGCGAACGTCTCGACCCTATCCTGCGCGACCGCCGCGACCGCCTCTTCGGCATCCTCAACGGCATTGACGTAGAGCTGATGAACCCGGCCACCGACCCGTACATCGCTGTGAATTATGATATCCACAACCTGATGAGGCGGCACGAAAACAAGCTGGCCTTGCAGCGGGAGGCCAAGCTCTCAGAGAGGGCTGATGTTCCCCTGGTAGGGGCCATCTCCCGCCTGACCGACCAGAAAGGCTTCGACCTCATCAGCCAGATCATTGACCCTCTAATGAACAACCTGGACATCCAATTCGTGTTGTTGGGCACCGGCGAGCAGCATTACCATGACCTGTTCAGCGACCTGGCCAGCCGTCATCCTGATAAGACGGCTGTTTTCTTGACTTTCAACGCTCCCCTGGCCCAGCGCATCTACGCCGGGTCCGACATATTCCTCATGCCCTCGCGCTTCGAGCCCTGCGGCCTGGGACAGATGATCGCCATGCGCTACGGCAGTGTGCCTGTGGTGCGCTCCACCGGTGGCCTGGCCGACACCATCAAAGACTTTAATCCGACCACAGGCGAGGGCAACGGCTTCGCCTTCGAGCCTTACGACGCTATGGCCCTTTACACGGCCCTGGTGCGGGCCACCGAGAACTACAAACACAAGGGGGAATGGCACAAGCTAATGCTGCGGGGGATGACGGCCGATTTCTCCTGGAACGCCTCCGCCAGGAAGTATATAGACCTCTATTATCGGGCTTTGGCTACCAAGGGGAGGGAACATAAGCTAGAAGAGTATGAAGTCACTCGGCGCATCTGAGGCGAGTAATGTGCTGAAAACAAGTGTAGCTGGAAATTCTCAAAGGTCAAAGGATGGATTTCGAGGACCAGTTTCTTGCTCTAGGTTTGGATTCCGAGGCAATAGCTTTCATCCAAAAACACATGCTCTCAGAGGTCAAGTGGGCTATGTTAAGATTTCTCCACGAGTATCCAGAGTTGAGCAAGACACGAGCTGCTTTTGCAAAACTGATTGGAAGAAGCGAGCACCTTATTGTCTCAGAGATTGACCAATTGATAACAGCCGGTATTGTTACTGCGAATGAGGCAGAAGATGGGACAGTGGTCTATTCCCTGACCAAGGACCCGACAATTCGAAAGACCTTGGCTAACATCATCAAGTTGTATAAGACCAACCGCGCTTTCAGGCGATTGCTTGCCACCCACATTATGGGATAGTCCTACAAGCCCGATTACAAGATGACGAGGGCTGTCAATTTGCTGATTGAGGAGACAAAGCAAGTGGACAAGAAGCTAAAGATTCTTCAGGTCTCGCCAGAAGTCGGGCCATTTGCCAGGACAGGTGGCCTGGCTGACGTTGTATGGGCACTGTCCAAGGAGTTAAAGGCGCTCGGGCACGATGTGCGCGTGGCTATGCCTAGATACAATCTTCCTGGACAGCAAGAAGCATTTGGGTCTCTCAATGAACATGGTCCTCTCCATGATGTGCCCCTCGGTAAGTCCGTTGAGCAAATTAGTATTTATGAAGGACAACCCAAGGAGTCTAAAGATATTCCTGTCTATTTGATCCATCACGAAGGCTATCTTTATCGTGATCAGCTTTATGGCTACCAAGATGATGCAGAGCGTTTCATCCTCTTCTGCCGAGGTGTGTTGGAAATGCTCAACCTAGTTGATTGGAGGCCAGATGTCATCCATTGTCACGATTGGCAGACAGGGCTCATACCTGGCTACATCAAACTTATCCCCGAATATAAGAAGGTTTTTGGGAACGTGGCTACTGTCTACACAATTCACAACATGCAATATCAGGGTGTATTTCCTCTGGATGTATTCGATCTGGCTGGGTTAGGTGAGCAGAAGAGGCCTCTCACCGCCTATTGGCATTACGATAACTTTTGTTTCAAAAAGGGTGCTCTGATTTTTGCCGATTTGATAACGACGGTTAGCAAAACATACGCTCAAGAGATTCAGGAAGCGGAATTTGGCTGTGGGTTGGAGGAGGTGCTTAAAAGCCGAAGTCAGTTTCTTTATGGCGTGGTAAATGGCATTGACTACGAGAGTTGGAATCCAGAGTATGATCGGGATATTAAGAGATACTATAGCGAGGGATATTTCGATGGGAGGATTGGAGAGAATCGGGAGAGTAGAATCGAAAAGTTCGAGAAGACCCGCTTCTCTGCCGCCGATCTTCGCGGCAAATCCCTGCTCAGAGAAGAGTTAGAAGCAGTGTGCGGCTGGGAGCACGATCCGGGTGCTATGATCATTGGGCGCATCGGGCGGATTTCTGCCCAAAAGGATCGGATCCTCCTCAGAAGAGACGATGCCCAAGGGGAGAATGCCCTGGAGACGATATTGAAGGATAAGGAACTCAAAGTGCGTTTTGTGATCCTTGGCCGAGCGGCTCCGGGTGATAAAGAAGGTCGGAAGTACCGAGAGGAGTTCGAAAAGTTTCACAAAAGCTACGGGAAGAAGCTATGCTTTTTGAATGTAGTCTACCCGGACAAGACGTGGCCAAAAAACGAGGAGGCAGATATCTCCCTCGAGCACCTGATCTATGGTGGTGCCGATGCGTTCTTAGTGCCTAGCCTCTTCGAACCCTGTGGCCTGGTCCAACAACAGGCTCATCGTTATGGCACCGTGCCCATCGTTCGGGCTACGGGTGGCCTGGTGGACACTGTAACCTCCCACGATGACCCGGGCGGCAAAGGGGATGGGTTCTTCTTCAAGGAGCCTTCAGGTGAAGCATTGGTCAAGGCCATTTGGGAGGCGTTCGAGGTCTATCGTGATGATCATTGCACAGGTTTTTGGAGAAAGCTAATGCTCAATGGTATGAAAAGAGATCACCGTTGGAAAGCCTCAGCAAAACGGTATGAGAATCTCTATCGTGAAGCGCTGTAATGGTAAAGTAATAAAGCGGTTCTTGAGAAATGTCGAAAATAGGACGCAATATCATCCATTTAAGTGAGTTAGTGACAGATCTGCCGGAGAGAGAGCGGGCACTCTTCCATCGCATCTTTCGCCTCAGCACTGCGGTAGGGCAGTTGAACCCGCCAGAGACGATGCGCCAGTGGATTGAGGGCTACTTTGGTTCGGTGGAAGCAGTGAAGAGTCAACGCATCGTCAAGATTACCAACCTGGTTACGATGGAGGGCTCCCTTTTCAACGAGCTACGGGCCAGCCGCCCCATGGAGGCTAAGGCCAGCAGCAACCTGGAAGAGACCATCATGAGCAACGTGGGCGATCCCTTTTGCAAGCCCCTGGAAGGCACCCCGGCGGATTCTTTTGGCCGCGTGCGAAGCAAGCACTCCATCACCGCCAGCAACGTGGCCAAGTACGATGGCTTTCACGGCGTGGTGGTCTTTGATGAACACAACCCTTTGGTTTTCTCATCAGGGGAAGTGAGTGACTACATGGATACGGCCCTGGCCTGGGCGCACAAGGCCCACGAGGTTGACAGGGAAGCCCGCTACTTCTTTTTCCTGTGGAACTGCCTTTGGAGGAGCGGCGCATCCATACTACACGGCCACGCCCAGATGACTCTCTCGCGCGACCTGCATTACGCCAGGATGGAGCACCTGCGGCGTTCGGCTCTGCGTTACCGGGAGGCCCACGGTGCTAACTATTTTGAGGACCTCTACACAGTTCACCAAGCCCTTGGCTTGACGCTGGAAAACGGCCATATCCGCATCCTGGCTTACCTGACGCCCATCAAGGAAAAAGAGGTCCTTCTCCTCTCCGAAGAGTTAGATCAGGACCTCAAGGATTCCATCTACAAGGTGCTCAGGGCTTTTGTCGAGCGCCTGGGCGTGCAGAGTTTCAACCTGGCTCTGTATCACAAGCCCATCGCTGATGTCGAGGAGGACTGGAGCGGCTTCCCGGTGGTGGTGCGCATCGTTGACCGGGGTGACCCCAACAACAAGACGGCCGACATAGGAGCTATGGAGCTCTACGCCGCCAGCGTCATCGCCAGCGACCCCTTCCGTGTGGCGGAAACCCTGCGTGAGGGAATAGCATGAAATACACCATCCGCCGCATCAGCCTTGTCCCTTTAGCCAAGTTCGGCTGCCTCTTGGGGACCCTGGCCGGTTTACTGCCCAGTTTGCTCTGCAGCCTGAGCGCCCTGCGCCTGCTCGGTCTCGTCCGCCGCTGGTTGGAAGGCTGGCAAGAGGGCGAATTTGAGATCCTGGGCTTCACCGCCACCCTGGATTTCGTCGAGTTACTGGGGTTAGAGCCAGTCTTGAAGCTCTTGCAGGCTATCGGGCCTATGCCGTGGACCTTCCTGATCCTGGCTGTCGTTGTGATGTCCGTAGCCAGTGGCCTCCTCATCACTCTCACCGTCTACGTCACCGGCCTGGGCTACAACTTGCTGGCCTGGCTGACAGGCGGCCTGGTGGTAGAGCTCAAGGAAGTGAGAGCACCTGGCCCCAGGCCTCAGGCCTGAAAGACCTCTGCTGAAAGCTCGCAAAAATTAACTTCCCAATTTGCTCCGGCTGGATTTGTAATCCAGCCACCGGACTGCCGGATTCCAAATCCGGCGGGAGCCGAAGTTATTCTTTTACGGACCCTGGGAGGGCAAAGGTCTTTTCAATTTGAGGGAGATCCGTATTCCTCGGCAGCCTCCAGGAAGGCCAGGATGTTCTCCCAAGGGATGTCGGGCTCGTCAATATCGTAGGCAGGGCAGAGGACCAGACCGGCTCGGCCCAAAGTCTCGATCCGCAGCTTAACCTCGCGCCTGATCTCCTCAGGGGTGGCAAAGGCGAAGGTGATCTGAGCTCCCACCGTGCCCCAGAGAGCAACCCGGTCCCCGTAACGCTTTTTGATCTCCAAAGGGTCCATTACATCAGGCTGCACTGGGTTGATGGCATCCACGCCAATCTGGATCAAGTCGGCGATGATGGGCTCAAAGTAGCCATCGCTGTGGTAGAGGACCCGCATGTCGGGCTTGACAGCCCGGGCGGCGCGGATGATCCCGGCCAGGCGCGGTCCCAGAAACTCGCGCCACGTGGCGGGGCTGATGATCATGGTGGTGGGCATCCCCACGTCGTCGTCCAGGACGAGGATGTCCACGCCGGCCTCAGCCAGGACCACGGCGTTGTGCCGGCAGAGGTCAGCAAGCCTGTCCAGCAGAGCGTGGGCCAGCGCCTTGTTGCAGATGAGGTCCAAAAGCAAGTTCTCAAAGCCTCGCAGCCGCCAGGCCGTTTCAAAAAGCTCCCCACCCAGATGGGGAGGGCCTCCGGCCACGGCGTAGCCTTTGCCTTGCCACCTTTCCACCTGCTTCTTCAGTCCCCGATAACGATACTCGGCCGTGATGTCGGGCCAGGGGTAGTCGTCCAGGTCGGCTACGGTTTTGGCCTCAGCCAGAGGGTTACGCCGGGCCTCATCGTCAGGCTGATAGCCCCACTCGCTGTAGGTGCGTAGTTGAGACGGCGAGCCGATGCGGGTGTCCATCGGGAACTGCTGAATGTAGCGATGAAAACGCTGCTCGGCCCGCGACGGCTCGAACTCCACAAAGCGAACCTCCAGGCCCAAATCCTGCTCGGTGCAACCAGGCGGGGCGATGGCCGCCAGGTCCACACGGTAGAAACTGAGGGCTTTGGGCACCTTGTCCGGCTCCCGCCCGGCCAGAGCAGCCAAAACCCTCTCCCTTGGTTCCATATCTTTCCTCCGTTGAAATGTCATTGCGAGCCGAAGCCCTGAGCGTAGCGAAGGGGCGGCGAAGCAATCTCAGCCCTTCAAAGAGATTGCTTCGTCGCGGAGTTTATCCTGAGCCTATCGAAGAGCTCCTGGCAATGGCAGAACCCGTTAAATCGGTGGCCAGGGGACGTGACGACCAGGTCCCGGCTCGGGGAAGGTAGGCCTTCTCAGAAGGGCGTCCAGGCGTTGCTTCAGAGCTTCCAATTCTTCAGCCGCCAGGAGCCTGGCCAGCATCTCCACCAGCGGGTCTGATTGGGCAAGGCGATCTCTGAAGGCCATCAGGTCTTGCAACAGGTCCTCTGGAATGGGCTGACCAGCAAGATCCCAGATGACAGTCCGCAGCTTGTGGTCGGTGTGGAAGGTCAGAGCGTTGTCAACGGCCCAGATGCGCCCGTCCTTCCCTCTCAGGCAATGGCCGCCCTTGCGGTCGGCGTTGTTCGTCAGGCAATCGAAGAGGACGATCCGTTGGAGTTCGGGGACGTGTTCGTCCCGAAAGGTGAAGTAGTGGGCCTCGGGCTCAGCATCAATGAACAGTTGGACCGAACCGAGGCCGTGCGGCCCGTCCCGCAGGACGGTGGGAGGGATGAAGGACCAGCCCAGGGCCTGGCTGACCAGGTAGGCGGCGACTTCCCGCAGACAGAGGGTGCCCTGGGGGAAATCCCACAGAGGACGCTCTCCGCGCTGAGGTTTGTAGACGGCCAGGCATTGCAAGGAAGCGTCGCGAACGGTGGTCAGGAAAGTGTAGTTAGAACTCCACGGCAGGAGGCCCAGCACCTCCATCTCACCTTGCGCCAGAAGGGCGATGATTCTATCTGCCGCAATGGCTTCGCCTGGCGGGCTTTCAACTGGCTGCTTGTCCTGAGCCCTTCGACTATCCCTTCGACTAGGCTCAGGGCAAGGCTCAGGATAAACTCCGCCGAAGGGGCGGTGATCCCTGGTCATCGTTAATATCTCTGCCCATCACCGTTGCCGCCAGGGCAAAAGTGGCCTTCGGGGTCAATGGGCTCATGGCAGAGGGGGCAAATGGGACGGCCTGCGGCCACCGCCTCTTTGGCGCGTTCGCTGAGGGCCTGCATTTGCCCCGGCGTAGCCCAGAAGCGGGCGATGGCGATGTCCTCCGGCTCTTCCGGGTCAGGGGGCAGTTGATAGGCCACAAGGATCAGGAGGTTCTGTTCCTCGTCGTAGCCAAGCCCTATCTGCCCAACGACGAACTCGGGCTCGATGAGTTGCTGCAACCTCGTGTCGTGGTAGATACTCTCTTCTTCCAGGAGGTCAGGGTATCTCTGGAATAAAGCCTGCAACAGCCGATCGAGGGCTGCGGCCAGATGGTAGGCCTGTTCCTTCTCTATCTTGAGGGTCACCAGGGTGCTGCCCTGGGAGGCCTGGAGGTAGAAGACGCGCTGGCCGGGTGGGCCGACGGTGCCGACGGTGATATGGGTCACTGGATTCAAATCATAGACGAGCCGAGCCATGAGGTGAGTTTCCTCTCCATGCTATTTTTGCCTGGGGCTTCTACCCTGTTGATTCTCCCTGCGCAGGACGTCAATGGTCCCGCTGTCGTTGAAAAGCACCAGGCGTGGGCCAAACTTGCTGAACTGAAAAGCAGTCAAAGAAGCGGGGTAGATGACCAGGCGTTGAAACAAGTCTAGATGTAAACCTATATAATGAGCCACTGCGGCCTTGATCACATCGGCGTGGGAGACCGCGGCCACAGTAGCTCCCGGGTGGGCCTTGCGGATGGCGTCCAGTTCGGCCACCACCCGGGCCTGCATCTCGTGCATCGTCTCGCCGCCGGGGATGTTTGCCCCGCTGGGATAGAACTGGATGGCCAGCCATTCCTCCTTCTTGGCCAGGTCCTCGATGTCCTGGCCGGTCCACTCCCCGATCCGTAGCTCCCCAAGGTTCTCCCTGAGTTGCACGCTGAGGCCGTGGGGGGCGGCGATGGCCTCGGCCGTCTCCGTGGTCCGCTCCAGGGGGCTGGCGTAGATGGCCTCAATAGGCAGCGAGGCCAGGCGCTGGGCCAGGGCTTCGGCCTGTTGGCGGCCTTCCTCGCTGAGGTGGATGCCAGGTGTCCATCCGGGCAGGCGGTGGCCCACCCAATCGGTGAGGCCGTGGCGGATGAGCAGCAGTTGGGTTGTGTCTTGCTCCTTCTTATGATGATCATCGGCCTGCTGGTGAGGAGGCTTCTTTTTATTAGGATGCATGATGTCTCCTGAAGTGCTTTCTGCGTTACTTGCATGTTGGCCTTCGACATCTGACGCAGACGAACGCTGATTCTTAACTGAGTGACAGATGTTCGGTTAACCAGTCAATGAAGCGCGACAGTGTCATCGGCTCAGTAAGGGACAAATCGCCTGTGGCCGTATGTTGATGCGGGACTCTTTCGCCCAAGTGGGCCCGATATTCCCTACCATACCGCAACTTGACGGCCTGCACATCCGGGGTGTTGTCGAAGCCTTGGACGAGTCGGTTTTCGACATCGAGCACATAGTACGCATAACGGATGTCCTTGGCCAGGATAATCTCAGAGATTATGATGCGGTATGATCCCCATCGCCCTTCAAGTTCAATCAGAGAGCGAGTCTGACGTTCATCGCGCCGGACCACCCGTAGCGCTGACAAATGAGTTTGAGCTGCCGCGATCAGTTCCTCGATATACTCTCCAGTCGAGCGATCCATTCGCGCAGTTCCTCCACGTAGAACTCCCACTGTTGAAAGTCCCGCTCCCAAGTAGGGCTTATCTGACGGAGATGAGTCACATAATCCTCATCGGCGGTGACGCGGGCGTAGAATGTCTCGTAGCTGCATCCGTATTCTTCCTCCCATGCGCGGATTTGACGGCGCAGGTCGGCAATCTGTTCGCTGATTTTCTCCACTGCATACCGTTTCAGGGCCTCGTCCACTGCCTGCTGTACGTCGCCTAGTGGAGCAAAGATGTCGGTATACTCATCGCTCACAGTGACTGTTGGCATTTGCCTTACCTCTCTTTAAACTCGGTAATAGAACGGCTCATCTTTCCTCGAGCCTCATCCATTCCAGATGATAATCATAGTTTTCAATGGGCTCTGCCCCCAGCGATCCCAGCAAGCGCGCTGTCAGGCCCGCTTGCGGTGGGGAAGCATCTTCCAGCATACGACGCAGTTCCTGGAGTTCCCGGGTGACTCTATCAATCTGCTCCAAAATCCTGGTTCTCTCTACAGCTTCTATAACCATTGACCTATCTCCTTGATAGTGCTGCAGCCGCATTGAAAAAGTTGTAGCTAGCTCCCTCTTTTTTGCTTCATATGCTACTCAGCAGCAACCGGGCCAACTCCCCTGTGCCGCTCACAACGCTGGTGGGCACCTTCCCGGCCCAGGTGCGCAGGGTCTTCCATTGCTTGCGGGTGAGCAGGTAGCCCCGCACTTCTTGGTCGTGCAACCACTGCTGGAAGTCAGGGATGTCCCGCGTGCCGGCGATGGCCACATCGGCCAGCCACCACACGAACCCGCCGCTGGCTACCCGCCAGCGTTCCCCCTGCCACAGCAGCAGACTTTTGGGGTTGAATTGCCAGCCCTTGCCGATTTTTTCTACCAACCCTAGTTTGGCCAGCCGCTTCAACTCCGGGCCGAAGCGTTGGGGCCGCTCGATTTCTCCGAAGCTGAACTCCCGGCGTTGGGCCATCCCCCCTAACTCCACCAAAGCCAGGATGACCATCACCGTGCGCGCCGCGTCATCCAGGTGCTGCCAGAGATCGTCAAAATGGGCAGCAGCCCGTTCGTAGAACCACTCGCCTGCCGTAGTGTACCGTTCCTCGCCCTCCAGCCCATCAGCGATGGCGTCGAAGAGGGCCGAGGCGGCGGCCTGCACCCGGTAAGGATGCCCGCCGCTTAACCAGCGGACGTAGGCCCGGTCTTCTTCCCCAAATTGCACGCCGCTGCCTTCCAAGGCCTGGCCGAGGAGTTGGGTCACTGCTTTTTCACTGAAGGGGCGCAGGATGACCTCACCAAAGGTGTTGAAGTAGGGCGAGCCCAGGGGGTTGATCTCCTGGGTGCGGCGGTTCATCGCAGCTATCGTCATGCGGCTGGCAGTGATGAGCTGCAGGCCCTCCGTGCGGCTGCTTATCGAGCGCAGCCCGCCGAAGAACTCGGCACTGTTGAAGTTGGGGTGGGTGAGCAAGCTATCGAATTCGTCAATGAGCAAGACGACGTGCTTCCCCTGTTGGGGCAGGAGCTTGAACAGTCCTTCCAGGGTAAAGCAA
>Ga0315309_1000030_pt1 | contig 85132 bp, 81 predicted proteins | sample TDP4_MG_FD_203080 | JGI IMG/M metagenome (GOLD analysis project Ga0315309, IMG submission 203080) | Freshwater sediment microbial communities from Lake Towuti, South Sulawesi, Indonesia - TDP4 | ecosystem: Environmental > Aquatic > Freshwater > Lake > Sediment | place: Indonesia: South Sulawesi... | reverse complement strand
TTCAAGGAACATACGATCGACATTATTGACTTGCCCGGCATATACTCATTGTCAACTTACTCAATAGAAGAGTTGGTCTCAAGGGAGTACATTATCAACGAAAAGCCAGACCTAGTCATAAATGTTGTGGATGCAACTCTTCTCGAAAGAAATCTGTTTTTCACGCTGCAACTCATGGAGTTGGGAATCCCTCTAGTTATAGCTTTGAACCAGGTTGACTTAGCTAGGAGAAAGGGGATCATAATTGATTTGAAGAAGCTTGAGAAGTCTCTTGGAATTCCGGTAGTTCCCACAGTCGCAGTCAGAGGGATTGGGGTCTACAAACTCTTGGAGAAAGCCGTCCAAATCATAGAGAAAGTGGGAGAAAACGAGCGGGGGAGAGAGAGAAGTGAACGTGAAAAGGCTTTACAGCGGATGGGGGGAACCGATAACTGCTACTCCACTATCTTAATGTTCGGAAACGAAATCGAAGAAAGAGTAGGCAAGCTAGTTCAATCTCTTAAAAAGCACAAGTTGCGGTTTCCTTACAGATACACAGCGGTCAAGTTACTTGAGGGGGATAGCGAGGTAACTAAGGAAATCAGGAAGATAAATCCCGCAATAGTAAGAGAAGCAGCGGTGTTGGGTAGGGAACTTGAAGGAATCCATAGCCACTCCTGTTCTACTATTGTGACTTCTGAGCGGTACGATGTAGCCGGCAACATTACGAGGGGCGTTCAAACGATCAAGTCCCCAATCAAACCTTTGATTGAAGAACGGCTGGATAACATAACGACTCACAGGATCCTAGGGTATCCAATAATGCTTATCATCCTACTATCGACGTTCTACTTAGTTTTTTCATTCGGAGGCTATACCTCCAATCTATTAACCCAATTCTTCAACGGATGGCAGTTCTTCTTTCAACAGACTTTCGGAGTCGGAGTTCTATCAGGATTGGTTTGGAGCGTTGTAGAAGGTGTCATCGCAGGTATCACCATAGCGTTGCCGTACATTATTCCATTTTACTTCATTCTGTATATACTCGAGAATTCTGGCTACCTCAGTAGAATTGCATTCCTCATGGATAATCTCATGCACAAGATGGGACTCCATGGGAAAGCGTTCATCCCAATGATGCTTGGTTTTGGGTGTAATGTGCCAGGATGTTTAGGTTGCAGAATAATGGAAACCGATAGGGAGCGCCTCCTTGCAGCTTTTTGCACAACACTCGTGCCTTGCGCGGCGAGAACAATCATCATCCTCGGTTTGGTTGGAAGTTTCCTGGGAATCCAGTGGGCCCTAAGTCTATATGTTCTCGACCTGGGAGTGATCTTTCTTTTGGGTCGATTGGCGTTCAAAGCTTTGCCTGGGGAGCCCACAGCACTCATTATGGAGATGTCAGACTATAAGTTGCCGCACATGAAGACCGTCATCAAGCAGACGTGGTTCAGAGCGCTTGAGTTCATCAAAATAGCTTTCCCAATAATTATCGCGGGTAGCTTCATAATCCAATTAATAGAGGACGCTGGGCTACTGGGACCGATAGCGGATCTAATGAGCCCAGTTATGGTTCTTTGGCTTGGGTTGCCTGCTGTCACTGGCATCGCGCTGATTTTTGGTGTGTTGAGGAAGGAGTTGACTCTCGTAATGCTCGCTGCCCTCTTGGGCACCACGAATTTTGCGCTAGTCATGACGCCTGTGCAGATGATAGTATTCACCATCGTGGTGATGTTCTACGTGCCTTGCGTGGCAACCATAGCAGCCCTGATCAGGGAGTTCCGGTGGAAAAAAGCATTATTCATTACAGTATTTGAGATACTTTTCGCCACATTAATTGGAGGAATCGCACTTAGACTCCTGCAACCTCTCTTATGAGGAAACATTCTTTTATTAGAAGCTTCTAATTGTCGATCGAATTGTTTTCACTGAACTGGAGAGGATTGAAGAGGGAAGGTGTTAAGATTAGAGGAGAAAGTGGGGCTGTTGACAATGATATTCGGATTCTGTCTCCCCGCAAAGTAATCTGATAAGTGTTTGGATGGTGATTTCGACATGTCTGTTGTAAAGAGTGTTCATGACCACATTGAAGAGAACTTCCAAGGTCACCTGAAAGTTTTGCAGGAGTATCTGAGGCAACCAAGCGTCTCGGCCACCGGAGAAGGAATGAAAGAAATCGTTGAAATGACTCAGAGGTATATCGAAACTATGCTTGGCGGCTCAACTGAAGTTGTTAGCACTCAGGGCTACCCCGTTGTATACGGCGAGGTACAGTCCAAGAAAAGCAAAAGAACCCTGTTCATCTACGGAATGTATGATGTGCAACCAGTCGAGCCACTCAATGAATGGGTTTCTCCTCCATTTGAAGCGAGAATAGTTGGTGAAAAACTGATCGCTAGGGGGGCCATGAACTCGAAAGGACCATTTGTTGGCATGCTAAATGCTTTGAAGTCGATGCTTGAAGTTACTGGGGACCTACCCTTCAATCTCGTTTTTGGTGTGGAGGGTGAGGAAGAGTTGGGTAGTGTCCATCTGCCGGAGTTCGCGGAAAAGAAATCAACTGAACTCAAACGCTGTGAAGCGCTACCTTTCTGGCTTCCTACTCAAGTTATGCCAGGAGCTCCCCCAGTCTTGAACCTTGGATTCAAGGGAATAGTCTACATGGAGCTTGAATGTCAAACGAATCCATCGGACATTCACTCGGGTATCGCTAATATCATTCCTAACCCAGTGTGGCGCCTTCTCTGGGCACTCAACTCAATGCGTGGGCAAGATGAAGTGCTCATTGAGGGATTCTATGAAAATGTGCAGCCACCATCAACAGAAGACCTCGAACTAACTGACAAGAATGCCCCCATGGTTGTCGCAGCCATGCAAAGCATGTATAATGTCAAGAACTTCAGAGGCGACATGAAAAACTCTAGAACCGTTGCGAGAAACCTGATATTCAGACCAAGTCCCATCAACATCGATGGCATCATAAGCGGATGGACCCAACCAGGGACAAAAACAATAACCCCAGCGAAAGTCATGGCCAAGATCGATGTTCGAATAGTACCAAACATGACAACCACAGAAGTAATTGACAAGATCAAAGGACATCTAAAGAAACATGGGTTCGAAGATGTCAAGGTGAAGGTTCTAGGTGCATATGAATGGGTCAGGACATCAGTTAATGATCCCCTCGTTCAAGCCGCAATGAAAACAGTAGAGGAGTTCGGGTACAAACCGGTGATAAACCCTATGGTGCCTGGGTCCGCGCCGTTCTACCTGTTCTGTAAGGAACCCTTCAATATGAGAATGGTAAATGGAGGTTTAGGCCACGGAGGACTTGTACACGCACCAAACGAGTACCTCATTGTCAAGGACATAAAGAACTTCGAGAAGTCCTTCGCCTCGCTCCTATTCAACTACGCCAAGTAACACAAGTTGGAGAGCGTAAGCATTTTTCGAGGATTTCTCCCTTATGTTTCACTTTTTGCGGCTGCCCGCTCACTTCTTCAGCTCCGCTTTCGGACCAAAAACACTGTGTAGGATCAATGAATCAAGAGAGCCGTAGTTTTCGCAATCATAATCGCCTTGACGTTCCTCGAGATGCTGACAAAAGGAAAACTGCCGGAGCCACTGTTCAAGGGACCCTTTTAAGACACCGTTATTCTGATGGCTTCCCGTAGTTCCTGCCCCACGGAAAGTAGCATTCGTCGATTTATGCCTCGTTTTCTCTGCAGCATTTAGGGGCTGGGCCGGAGATTTTTGCCTTAAAAGGAATGGATTGTGAACTACGTGTATAGGTTGAACTCAATCGATGAGACGTTGGATTCGGGCAGGGAAAGTGGAAATGAATCGAGTGGATACGGGTTCAAGATCAACGAGTGTGGCTGGGAGCTTCTCTGAGACTATCCGAAGTAAGCAAGATGAAGCAGAAAATATGGAAACAATTGGAAGAGCCCTTGAAGAGCTGAGGGAAGTCGTTGGAGAAGAATCTGCTTCTAGCGCCGCTGAAGACCTCCTTCCCTATTTGAGGGATATCTTCTCTCCTCTTGGGGAGAAGTTCTTTGGTAAGCCTGCGATGCCTAGGGTCATAGTCTGTCCTGCGAACGCTGAAGAAGTTCAGAAAGTTGTGAAGATCGCTAACAAATATAGCATTCCGATAACGCCGGTCACCTTCGGGACAAACATGGGCGGACTAGCCATACCTGCAATCGAAGGCTCGATGATAGTCGACCTGAAGAGGCTTAACAGAATAATCGGCATCGACGAGGAATCTATGACTGCCACAATTGAACCTGCTGTCTCCTTTGGCAGGCTTGACGCGGAGGCAAGGAAACACGGACTTAGAGCGGTTAGCAAGATAGGGGGATACACAGGCGGTTTCGTAGGCAACTTTGTATCTGCAAACATGCGTCCCCATAATGCAAGAGGCGGTTGGACGGATCCAGTAGTTACACTTGAAGTAATCCTGCCGACTGGAGAACTCCTAAGAACCGGGTCCCAGGCAGCCCAAGGATTTGAGAAACTCAACCCTTATGCCAGACTTGCTTGGGGACCAGACTTCGTAGGTCTGTTTAGAGGAAGCTTGGGCGCCTACGGTATTGTAACGAAAATGGTCGTGAGACTATATCCTGCTGGCGAGAGAAATGAGTTTCTCATGTACGAGTTCAACAGCTTACAAGACTTGCTTGAATCCATTAATAAGACGCAGAGAAACGATATTGGGGTATCCGTGATAGGAATCAATGCTGATGACCTGTATACGATCGTTATGGACTATGAGGACAGGTCAAACCCTGAACTAGTCAGACGAATCAAGTCCTCGGTACTCCGAGAGAATCTATGGTTTCTGTTCATTGAACTCGAAGGGATTGCTGAGAAGGTTGAAGTCGAGAAAAGGATAGCCGATAGGATTTGTCTCAAGGAGAACTACGCGAAATCAGTCCAACTCCCTGAAGAGAAGATGACTAGATATTTACAGGACTACGTAACGCACAGAGGACGAGCAATAATGCATCAGTACAATGGAGCGCTCTTCGCGTTCTGGTGTTGTATGCCCCGCTGCAAGATAACCACATTCATAGAGAAAGTCAACTCGCGATTCAAACCTCTCGGGTTGAAAGATGTAATCTGTCCTACTGAGCCAGCACCCTTAAGATGGGTAATTATACCGTTCGACAGAGGAACAACTCTGCTGTGCGGGATCTGCGTCGAATACGATCCGCAAGATAGGGCTCACCGCGAAACACTGGGGAAAATGGTTCAACCGCTCATAAGTACGATGCTAAGCATGGGTGCAACGATCCCACTAACAATGAAACCACTCACAAGCATGCTGATGCCGAGCTACGCAAACCTGATGCGTGGCATAAAGAAACTCCTCGACCCAAACAACATACTTGTGCCAGACAAAATATGCTAAGAAAAAAGTAACCGGAGAAGGTAGAGATCAACTTGATGAGATTAAGAGATGATCATGATCTCGTAAACTTCATAGAGAGATGCTCTAAGTGCGCTTTCTGCTTAGAAGACCACAGATCACACCTCCCAATCTGCCCATCTACAGAATATTTCCACCTTGCATCCTATCGCCCACCAGGACGACTCGAGCTAGCAAGAGCGCTCATAGGCAAGTACAATGATATTGGCGTCAAGTTAACGAACATGAACGAAGTCCTCAAAAGGTTCTACTCCTGCACGCTATGCGGAGCCTGCGATACTAAATGCAGGGAGCTAACGGGGAAAAGCCCGTTGAGAGTTTTCATGGGGGTAAGAAGGGAACTCGTCAACCAAGAAGTGGCGCCCCCACTCTCACATAGAGTTCTTCTTCAAAACGTACTCTATCACGGCAACCCACAGGGCATGCCAAGCGAGAAGAGGCATGAACGCATTCTCAAAGTCATCAACAACTCAAGCTTACTGACAAAAGAAGCGCCTCTACTATACTTTACAGGTTGCACTCCATCCTACTCTAACAACTTACCATCACACATGACCAACATGGTCGAGATACTGAAGCGAACCAACACCAAGTTCAGAATCCTTCAAGATGAACCTTGCTGTTCGCATGTACTCATCAAGACTGGACAAGAGAAACTCATCACAGACTACATGAAAAAATCACTTGAAAAAGTAAAGGCCACGGGAGTGAAACAGATACTCTTCACATGTCCAGCTTGTTACAGGGCATTCAAACACGAGTACCCGAGACTACTCGGCACTAAACCTGACTTCGAGTGCATCACGGCGTCAGAATTCATATCTAGCCTTCTTGATGAAGGAAAAGTTCAGCTGTCAGAGAAAGGTGGAGTAGGAGAGACGACAGTGACATACCACGACCCTTGCCACCTAGGTCGCCAAAGCGGTATCTACGATCAACCCAGACACATCCTGGGATCCATCAAAGGATTGAAACTCATTGAGATGCCAAGAAACAGAGAAAACGCATGGTGCTGCGGTATAGGGGGAGGAGTCAAAACAGCCTTCCCCGAATTCTCAGAACGAACAAGCGAAGAAAGAATAGATGAGGCCGTCTCAATAGGCGCATCTGTCTTGGCAACAGCATGCCCAGCATGCGAAAGCGGATTAAAGGATGCCCTAAAAACTCGCAATGGGAAAAACAATCTGGAAATCTTGGACATAGTCGACGTCGTAGCTCAATCTCTCTCCTAACTAGCAGATCCACGCCCCAACCTGGTTCATCTTGGTTAAAGAGGGAAGGAATCTCGAGAAATTGTTCGAATCATCCTATTCTTTGCATCTTTATTGCTGCTTCCTCTAGTATTTCTACGAACTTCTGCAATGCCAAGTCCATTTCCCTCAACATCTTTAGAAGCCTTTGTGCTTCCTCCTTCCTACTAGTCTTGTCCTGGATCTCCTTCAATCTATTGATCTGCTGCTTGATATCGGATTGGAATGACTTTTCACCTTCAAGCCAGCGTCTAAGGGTGCTAGTTAGCATCATTGCTACGGGTGTATTTGGTTCATAGAAGCCTGTTCTCTCCCCGGGTCTTTTGATCCTTCTAGCCGCGCCCAGCCCAACTAACATATTCAATGCTTGGCTAACAGCTGAGAGTTCGTAACCAACCTTGCCACTGATATCTTTCTGCGATAGGGCTTCACCTGAGGCATACAGCACTCCCAAGATGCGCCCGACCAATGGGTTTGTGCCTCGAGTTACAGCCATTCTCTCCCAAGCGGAGACGATCTTTGCTTTGACTTCTTCCAAGGCGTTTTCCAAGATTGTTGATCACCATTATATTGAGTTGTGGCGGAAGATATATATGCATTTTCATAATACTGAAAATTATGAAATTTGATAAAGCCGGACAAACAACCATTGCGTATTGTGAGAGGATTGGATGATACTGATTGACTTATTGAGTAATCCAACAGAGTTCTTTCAGACTGCGCGAGACAAACATTGGAGAGAGGCTTTTGGATTCTTCCTAATAATTACAGTAGCTCTCTCAATTCTCACGCCAATCGCAAACTACCTCGGAATTCAAAGCACAGATATCTCCTCAGCTTACCAAGCGCAAATAATAGCCTACAGGGTGTCAACAGTCTTGCTACCACAATACGGGGTTTACACTTACTTCATCGAGGCACTCCTAATCATAGGATTCGCCATCATCATTCTTCTGTTTCTTACAGGTTTTGTCCATGTCATCTACAGAGCAATGGGCGGCAGCGGTCCTATATCGAACGCATGGAAAACATCATGCTACGGCGTAGCACCATGCATCTTGGGAGGATTTCTCCCATACATCTCGCTGTTCGCAGCAGCCTACTCGCTTCTCCTTCAAATCTATATCGGACCAAAGACATTGTACGGCGTTCAGGAATCAAGAGCGGTAGTTTTCCTAGCGGTCATACTTGCTCTGACATTCATCGAAATGCTGACAGTAGGCACTACAGTAGAGTTCTTTGCATGAAAAATAACTGAGGAAAGGGAGAAAGTTCCTGAACTTCCACCCTCCTCCTCATCCTATCATTTCTTTGGCTTCTTCCCAATTTCCTTCTCGAGTTGCTTGAAATCGAAGTCAACCTTGACCTTCTGCAGGATCAGTGCTCCGAGAAACAAAAACACAGCGAGGACGAGTCCAAACAACCTATATCCTTCGTACGCGGGGAAGATTCTCGTGTCCGTCAGGATGCCTGATATTAGGAAACCAACGACTTGGAATAGGTTCAATGGGATCGAGTTGAAACCCATATAGATGCCTGCACGCGACTCTCCGGTTCGCAGTTCGTCTTCGTGGGCGATGTCTGACATGATTATGTAGGGGATAAGTATGTACCCTGCCAAGGTAAATGCAATTATACCCAAGTAGGTACCTCCTTGCAATTGTAGCGGTCCTGGTATGACAGTTCCAAGTATCAGTGAGAATGGCAGAACCACGGCGAGGAATAACATTGCAAACGTGAGGCTTCGTTTCTTGGTAATTCTTCTATAAAGCTTCAGCCAGACAAGAAAACTCATGATGGCGATGATGATGAATAGTAGGCCGAAGATAATATAGCCAATTCCTACGATCCCAAGTACAAATTGGATGAATCCTAGAACAAGGCTTTGGATAGAGATGATGGCGACCGACAGTGTTCCTTGCGTGAGAATCCACCATAAATAGTTCTTGTTTCCCGTTATGACTTTCATTTCTCGTCTAATGGATGGTATCTTGATGCGCTTATCCGCAGACTCTAGTAGTATCCTTATGGCTGGAAGATAGAACAATATCTGTAGCAAGGAAGCTACGATCATTATCTCAAGGATCATACTCCAGTTCCTAGCGTCTATGAGCCCCGGGAATAGAAAAGAGATTCCTATGCCTATTGCTGTCCCAATCATATTTGTCGTGTTCAGTATTGTCGAAACCCTAGCTCTTTCTTCCGGCTCGGTTAACTCAGGCATCCAAGCCATATACGGGGTGCTAATCCAGCCGTACCAGAGGTTAACCATGCAAACACAGAACGTCATGTATAAGAAGAGAGGTATCTGGTAAGAATCCGCAGTATAGCCGGGTACTGTGTCAGCTGTCGGCAGGAAGTATGCCGGCGAGAACAGAAGGATCATCGAAAGCGCTAGAAGTGGCACCCCTGATATTACGAAGGGTTTTCTTCTTCCAAATCGTGTACCTTTCACTCTGTCACTGAGGGCACCCGCTCCGAACTGTGCAAACATGATCGTTATTTTGCTGAGAGCCAAAGCAATTCCTGCATATATGCCAAAAAGGTTGAGTGGATCTCGCGTGTAGAAGTATAAAGGTGCGAATTCGACTAGCCGCAAACCAATTTGGGCACCAAGTGGACCAATGCCGAACCACAACTTGTGACTTCTCTTCATGAAGGGCAACTATATGCTCTTTTCATACTTAAATAGATGCTTTCAGGATCGCGAAATATTGTAACCTCACGGCAGGGTATCAACCTTCGTTCTGTCGAGCCACATACTGCAACACATAAATACATTGATTGTCAAAAAGTAATGACAACTCGTTAAAAGGACTAGCTAGGCATATCTCTTCATGTGCATCTAATGTGGTCATATGTCTAGCCCAATGGGAATAATCACAATATGTTCCTCCTGATGGGATTGCCCCAGGAATCATGATACTCGAGGAGAAAGAGATGGCTGCTAACACAAGTTGCCGGAGAAGCAAGAACGAAGTTTCTATTGGTGTCTTCATCTGTCACTGCGGAGGCAACATCAGCGACACAGTCGATGTTCAGAAAGTCAAGGATGCAATAAAGAAACTAGAATGCGTTACCCAAGTCGAGACCTACGAGTACATGTGTAGCAAACCTGGGCTTCAACTGATTAAGGATGCTATCGCCAAGAACGGCGTCAACCGCATTGTTGAAGCTTCATGTTCACCTTTGATGCACCTCAACACATTCAGAGGCGCTGTGCAGGAAGCTGGGTTGAACCCCTACCTGATTGAAATGGTCAACATCCGAGAGCACTGCAGCTGGGTTCACAAAGACAGGGAGGCGGCGACAGTTAAGGCCACCGACATTATCCGTGGCGCCGTTGAGAGGGCTCGATACCTGCAGCCGCTAGAACCAAAGAAAGAATCTGTAGATCAGAGTATCATCGTGATCGGTGGAGGCGTCGCAGGTATCTTTAGTTCACTTGAGTTGGCAAACAAGGGATACAAGGTTTACCTCGTTGATAGGGCGCCCAGTATAGGCGGACACATGATGCAACTCAGCAAGACTTTTCCAACGCTAGACTGCTCTACATGCATCCTAGCTCCCAGAATGGTCGAGGTCGGTCAACATCCCAACATATCCATAAGAACTCTTGCCGAGCCCATCTCGGTGAAAGGTTCACCCGGCAACTACGAGGTGACTCTAAGGGTAAAACCACGTTTTGTTGACGAGAAGAACTGCTCTGCTTGCGGAGAATGCTCACGAGTCTGCCCAGGAAAAGCTCCCAACGAGTTTGAAGCTGGACTTTATGAGCGGAAGGCGATATACATCCCCTTTGCCCAGGCAATCCCAAGCGCTTACACCATTGATGCTGAGAATTGCCTCAAGATCCAGAAAGGAATATGCGGCGTCTGTACCAAGAAGTGCAAGAGGGGCGCAATCAACTTGGACGACAAAGAGAGAACTGAGACTCTGAAAGTCGGGGCAGTAGTGGTTGCAACAGGCTACGACCTAATGGACCCATCAAAGTTCGGTGAGCTGGGCTATGGGACTCACCCAGACATTGTCACGAACCTACAATTCGAGCGCCTATTTCTAAAGGGGTTGGTCAAACCTTCGAATAGCAAGGTTCCGAAGAAAGTAGCTTTCGTTTTATGTGTCGGCAGCAGAAGCCCTGAACGAGGGCAACCTTACTGCAGTAAGATATGTTGCATGACTGGTCTTAAGCAAGCTTTCCTGTTCAAAGAGATGGTTCCAGGAGCAGAACCATGGGTGTTCTATACAGACATGAGGGCGGCAGGCAAATGGTACGAGGAGTTCTACGAAAGGGCAAGAGAAGAAAGAGTAAGATTTGTGAGAGGCAGAGTGGCGGAGGTAATTCCTCTCACTGATGATAGTAACAGGCTTCTGGTTCGGGCTGAAGACACTCTCCTTGGGGCCCAGCTTGAGGACAATTTTGACATGGTGGTTCTGAGCCCCGCCATGCTTCCGAGCGCTGGAACACCAGAAGTAGCCAATCTACTTGGCTTACAAAGGGGGCCCGACGGCTTCATGCTTGAGAAGCACTATAAGTTGGAGCCGGTTGACAGCATACAGGGTGGAATGTTCATCTGTGGTTCGGCTTTGGGACCAAAAGATGTTAGAGAGAGCACGTTGGAAGCGATGGCTGCAGCGTCAAGAGTGACTTCATTCATCGGCAAGGGTGAGACGCTGATAAGTCCAGAGAAAGCAACCCTAGATGCCAACATGTGTAATGGATGCGGTCAATGCATAGAGATCTGTCCAGTTAGAGCGATAGCCAAAGGCGAGGAAGATGGAGGCAAAGTTGCGATCAACTCGGTCTCCTGTGTCGGTTGCGGCATGTGCATACCAGCATGTGACAAAGGAGCATTGGATTTGAATAATTGCACGGAGCAACAGCTTAATGCTCGCATTTACGGTATCTCATCAGGAAACGTTTCACCTAAATTGCTTGCGTTCACTGACAGGAAGACGGCTTACAAAGCCGCTGATATGTATGGCATGGATAGGAGGCACTATCCGCATAACGTTCTAATTGTTGATGTCCCATGTGCTGGACGCGTTGGACTGAAGCACGTAGTCCAGGCATTCGCGTCTGGTGCAGACGGTATACTCTTCGTAGAGGGCGAAGACAGTGTCATGGGAATGGACAAGTTTAGGGAACATGTTAACAGCCTAAGGCGAGAGGCTGCCAAGTCTATCGGTGTGAAAGCTGCTCGAATCTCAACCGTTTCAGTAACACTTCCACAGTACTACAAGCTCGACGCGTTCAACACTCTGGGAGAGAGGATCATTAGAATGGGACCTTTGGAGGCTGAAGTGAGAGCAAAGGCTAAGGAGGTGTTGAAACAGCTTGTCTGAAGATGTCAACCAAGGAAGGGAGTCGAGGAGCGCTCACAGTGGAAGGCGAAACGTCACCACGTCCACCGTGAAGAGAATTACGCCCGACCAGACTGATGCCAACTTCATGGAAGAAGTATTGAAGATGCCAGACGGAGACAAGATACATTCATGTTTCCAGTGCGGTGTCTGCAGCGGTTCATGTCCCATTCTTTTTGCCATGGACTACACCCCAAGACAGATATCAGAGATGATCCACATCGGACTGAGAGAAGCCGTTCTGTCTAGTGCAACCATATGGCTTTGCAGCACATGCTACATGTGCTATGAGCGCTGCCCACAGGGAGTCAAGCTAACAGACGTATTCAATGCCATAAAGAATAAGGCTGTGGATGAAGGGTATCCCACCCCATCGGTGTACGAAAAAATGAGCCGACAAATTCTGAAGAATGGGTTCGTCTACGATGTTGGCTCAATGAACGACGAGAGAGAAGCACTCGGACTACCAGAAGTCAAGGATGTGAAACAAGACATGATCAGTGCGGAACTCAAAGACACACTGATCTACAAGCTGCTGGAAGAAAAGGAGAAGAAGGAGGCTTCGCAGAAACAATGAGGAGCGAATTAGTCACCACTAGCGCAGGAAACTGGAACCATCGGTACTCGCTGTTCATAGGTTGCACGATTCCAGTCAGAGAAAATAGCTACGAAGTCTCAGCTAGAGCAGTTGCAGAGGCACTGGGCATTGAGATCCTTGAGATCCCTAGTCAGTCATGCTGTGGGCTTCCCTTTAGGTCAATTGACTACAATGCCTGGCTGACCCTCGCGGCTCGGAACCTTGCGATAGCGACCAAATCTAACTCTGTGCCAGTAATGGTGTTGTGCAGCGGATGCTACAAGTCCCTCCTGACCGCAAGTAAGGAACTTGAAGAAAATCCAGCACTAAAGCAAAATGTCTCAAGAAGGCTATCAGTAGAGGGACTTGAAGCCAACGGACGAATAAGAATAGAGCATATCGCTCAAGTTCTACATGACGATTACGGCATCGGGAACATTGCAGAACGTGTGAAGAAATCTCTGCGAAACCTTAAGGTAGCGATACATCCCGGATGCCATATAACAATGCCCTCGAAAATCATAGGCTTTGACGATCCTGCATCACCAAAGAAGCTCAATGAGCTTGTAAGAGTAACTGGAGCACAGTTGATAGACTACGAGACGAAGAGACTCTGTTGTGGAGCTACAGTAGTAGGCATAAAAGAAGACGTCTCAAAAGCCCTCGTAAAAAGGAAGATTGAAAACATCACACGCAGGGTTGATGCACTCGTAACATTCTGCCCGATCTGCCATGCGACCTACGACATCCAACAACTCGATGTCTTTGCTTCTGAAAGAGACAAACAAATTCCTGTCCTTCACTACACGCAGCTGCTTGGATTAGCAATGGGACTGCCTGAAGAAAAACTCGGATTAGACCTAAATCGAGTTGACGCGTCGGGAATCCTCGCAAAAACAAGTTAAACTCCCGCCCCGAGACGAGAAGTTAGCATTTGCATTTTCTCGCAAGAGGGAGAAGGTGAGACCAGCCCTTCTTTTCACAGACAATTCTGGCAAAGTTCTCATTACTGTCAAGAAGCTTGCTGAGTCCCTCTATGAAGAGGTCACGTTGACTCGTAACCATGTTACTTAACACCTCAGATGCGCTACTTGACACAACAGTGTTACTATCTCTTTCCAAAGCATTCATCAATGCCTCAAAGGCGCAGGTTCCTTTCAGTTGATGAGGTGCGTTGTTGACGAGATGCTGTAGAGCCCGCACTGCGCCAATCCGCACAGAATCCTCTTCATCCTTCTGCAGGGCGCCCACAATCACGTTGATGCCCTCCCCGGAAACCAATTGAGAAGGGTCTTTCAAGGCTAGATTTGCCAATGCTTCAGCTGCTCGCCGCCTAACAACTCCCATTTCATCATTTTTCAAAGCCTCTACTAGCGATTCCACCGCATGACTCTCCTTTAATTGAGAGGGATCAAAAAAGGACAAATACTTCAAAGTGTCAGCGATCGCAGTGCGAACACGATAATACTCGTCGTTCACCAGCTTCTCTGCCAACATGTCGATTACTCCACTACCTCGTAGGAGAGAGGCATCTGTCAACGCAAAGTCAGCCAAGGTTTCAGCTGAGACCCGTCGTTTCTCGGGATCCTTACTTGAGAGCTGTTGAGCTAGCTCATTGACTACCATTGTTGACCACTGGCCTCCAAGCAGAGCTTGCTTTGTATATGCCTTGGAGTTGATAAGCCTTTCTATTGAGCCATATCTACCAATGCAACTCACCAGCTCACCAATCGAGAGCAACAATCAAGAGGACAGTGGAACCAGGCTTCAAATACACCTAGCGTTCTGGCAACCACGCGAGGACAGATTGAAATTCAAAAGGTCTTCAATTGCTGCGCATCTAGACAGCACTCAAGACTCGCAACAGATTCTTCATCCCCGCGAGATAGTGTGAGCTTCTCTGTCTTGCATGGTCTTTGCTGGAAGCCGTGAGGAAAAAAGTCATAACTTGCTGCCCTCGGCTTTTCTCTTGCGAAGGCAAGGACGTTGGTCAATGTGGCTGAGGGGAACGAAGAACATCGCTACAAAGTGCCGGTAAACAGGAATCCCTGTTGAAAGAGGAACGTGAATGTGGTTGGCGTCTCCTGAAGCATCCAATGTTCAAGCCTCAAGCTAAAGTGGCCCAACTATTTGCTCAATTTTGTCTTTCTCGCTTTCCCCGATGATTCTGAGTATTGTCTCCCGGTCAATTGAGTATATGTCTGCCCTGTTGCGCACTTCATCTCGACTACGATGGTTGTCGCGTCCTTTGGGTCTACCGAAACTGAGGCTTCACATATGTTCTTGTTAACGGTACTGCATACCATCTTGTTCATCTTTTTGGCGATTTCTTTTACGTTTCCCTTCGCAGCCAACCTGAACTGACATCTTCTGGTTGTGACAGCTTCTGTCACTTTCTTCCCTTTTCCTCCTTACCCAGTCCTATTTTACCTTCGAGGCAACTATGCATGTTGCGGTTTCCTTAACATCGTTGATCCTTCTCAGTTCTCCGAATATCGACTCATCGAGTTTTTCGGGAAGCGGCGAGACCAGTTTCAGTATCAAGTCGTATGCTCCATATATCAAATTGGCTTCAGTTATCATCTTATTCGTTAGTCCAGAAGTTACTTCCTTCTCTTTTTCGGCCTCGACCTTGACGAGGATAAAAGCTTCAACCTCTGAACGAACATCCTTGCCAGGCATATGCGGTCCCCGACCTCGCTTTCTTTCTATGAATATCTTATTCACAGCGTTACTGGGTCTTGTTAATACAGTATTTACCGCGTAGTATATACAATAATTACGCTTCACTTATCTTCAACATAATCGCCTCTTACTTTAGCAAGGACTCAGCTGGAAGCTTACAGTAGATACCAACCTACCGTACTTACCTTGTCTCGGGACTCGGTCCGTCAACATAGACAAAGTAATGACGGCACGGAGGAGGAGATGGCGACGGCGAAAACAGACCTAGAGGCGCCAAGAAAAATCGTTAGCAGGAGAAATGATTTTGCTAATGAAGTGACGAAGGCTGGAGGAGTAAACATCAACAAATGTCTGCAGTGCGGGCGGTGCACTGCAAGTTGCCCATCAGGAAAACATACCGCCTACCGCACTAGAATGATCATAAGGAGAGCCATGGCTGGTTTTCGTGAAGAGGTTCTTGCCGGCGACGACATCTGGCTTTGCACAACATGCTACACTTGCTATGAGAGATGCCCCCGTGGAATAGACGTAGTAAAAGTCATTCAAACACTCAGGAACATGTCGATGCGCGTTGGAGGTATGCTACCTGCTCACAGAGCGGTCGCGTTAAACCTCTACAAGACTGGTCACGCCGTTCCAATAGACCCTGACAACAAGGACAAACGTCTCAAGTTAGGACTACCTGAGGTACCACCCACCGTGCACAGTTCCTCTATTGCTTTGTCAGAGGTGCACGAACTCCTTGAGCAAGCAGGTTTCCTAGACGTACTTGAAACTGCCCTCACTAAACAGATACGGGTCCGGCCTCCTGAGGAGGGATTGTTTCTATGAGTTTGAAGTACGCTTTCTTCTTGGGCTGTGTTGTTCCCAACAGGTATCCGGGGATAGAAGCTGCCTCAAGGAAGGTTTTGCCGAGGATCGGTGTTCAGCTAGAGGATTTGACTGGGGCCTCATGTTGCCCTGCCCCTGGAGTAATCGGGTCACTGAGTAGGGATTCTTGGCTTACGCTTGCGTCACGTAACCTCTGCCTTGCAGAGAGGCTCGGTCTAGATGTCTTGACTGTATGTAATGGCTGCTTCGCAACGCTTTCTGACGCCAATAGCGAGTTAAAGGAGTCTTCGGAGCGAAGAGATCGTGTCACGAATCTACTTCACGGGATAGGATTGAACTATATTGGTCGGGTGAAGGTAAAGCACATCGCCGAGGTTCTAGGGAAGGAGGTCGGTTCAAAAAAGATTCAGGAGCACGTGACGAAACCTCTGTCGAATATTAGAATTGCCGTTCACTATGGCTGCCACCTAGTAAAGCCACGCGTTTCAAGGAACTTCGATAACCCCGAAAATCCGACTATTCTCGATGAGTTGGTGAAAGCTCTGGGGGCTGAGTCTGTTGATTATGAAGAGAAGATGGCCTGTTGCGGTGCGGGTGGAGGGGTTCGTTCAGGTGTGCCAGATGTCTCCCTTAGGATGTTGAATGAGAAGCTTGCGAACATACAGAACGCCAAGGCTGACTGCGTAGTTGATGTGTGCCCGTTCTGCCATCTTCAATTCGATAAGGGTCAAGTTGAGTTGAAACAAGGTTATGATATCTCCTATAGCATTCCCATACTTCATTACCTGCAAGCTCTTGGTCTAGCGATGGGGTATTCTGTATCTGAGCTTGGGCTAGATCAACAATACATTTGGAATCAGGCAATTGCAAATAAGTTGGGAGGAGGGAACGGAACAAAATGAATGAAGTCGCTGCTAGTAGTGAGGCTGTACCTAGAGTAGGCGTCTACGTCTGCCACTGTGGAAAGAATATTGCTGACACCGTCGACGTAAAGAAGGTTTCGGAGTTTGCTTCATCTCTCCCCAACGTAGTGATTGCGCGCGATTATGTCCATGTCTGTGACGAGGTCGGTCAAGATACCATATCCCGTGACATCAAAGAGCAAAAACTGAATCGTGTTGTTGTGGCAGCGTGTTCACCGAAAGTTCACGAAGTGACTTTTCGCAGGACATTGGCGAAATCAGGGCTGAATCCTTACCTTCTTGAAGTCGGCAATATTAGAGAACAGTGCTCTTGGGTGCATATCGACAACAAGGATCTTGCGACGGAGAAAGCAAAAGATCTTGTTATTATGGCGGTCTCCAAAGCTTTACTTCTCAGACCTCTTGAAGCAAAGGAGATTGAAACAACCAAATCAACATTGGTTATTGGTGGAGGCATCGCCGGCGTCCAAGCAGCACTGGATCTCGCAGATTCAGGGATAAAGGTCCACTTGGTGGAGCGGGCATCGAACATAGGCGGTAGGATGGCTCAGTGGGGTAAAGTTTTTCCGACAATGGATTGTGCTGCATGTATCCTAATGCCGAAGCTCGTCAACGTGGTTCAGCACCCCAATATCACCCTCTACACGCACTCTGAAGTCAAAGATTTCTCGGGGTCACTAGGGAACTTCAAAGTGAAAATTGTAAGGAAGCCGAAATATGTAGATGAAGAGAAGTGCACCGGGTGCGGAACATGCGCACAGAAATGCCCTGTGAAAGTACCAAATGAATTCGACTTCGGGTTAGGTCAAAGGAAGGCGATCTATATTCCATCACCAAATGCTATTCCACAGAAATACACTATTGATACAGATCACTGTCTATACTTCACCAAGGGTGTCTGCAAAGTATGCCAAAAGTTCTGTACGAGTGGCGCAATAAACTATGAGCAACAGCCACAGACAGTGGATATCCAAGTTGGAACCGTGGTTGTGGCCACAGGCTATGATCCATTTGATCCATCTGGAATTCTTGAGTACGGCTTTGGCAAGTACGACAACGTCATTACGGGACCCATGGTTGAAAGAATGGCGGATGCGATGGGACCTACAGGAGGCAAGATCATTAGGCTCTCTGACAAGAAGCCACCAAAGAAGGTTGCATTTCTCCAATGCGTTGGTTCACGTGATGAAAAGCTTCGGCTAGCTTACTGCTCGCGCGTCTGTTGCATGTACGCGCTCAAGGATGCGATGATGCTCAAAGAAGAAGATCCCTCAATTGAGGCTACTATATTCTACATTGATATTAGAGCCTTCGGGAAAGGCTATGAAGAATTCTACGTTCGAGGTCAGGAGAGAGGGGTGAAGTTCGTAAGGGGTAAGGTTTCCTCCATCGTTGAAGAGCCTGACACGAAAAGGCTGAGGCTCAGATATGAAGACACCTTGCTTGGAAGGACAATAGTTGAAGCATTTGACCTAGTCGTTCTCTCGGTTGGTCAGCTTCCAAGAAAAGAAGATCAAGAGCTTGGAAAACTACTTGGCTTGCCCCGAGGAATTGAAGGATTCTTCATGGAAGCACATCCAAAGCTGAGACCAAATGACACTGTTGTTGATGGAATCTACCTCGCTGGCTCCGCCCAGTATCCAAAGGACATCACTGATGCAGTAGCTCAGGCGAGTGGCGCAGCCTCCAGGGCAGCGATCTCGTTACAGGTTGGGAAAGTTCAAATTGAGCCCGTCGCCCCCACTGTCGACGAAAACTATTGTGGCGGTTGCGGTATCTGCGTTGGAACATGCACGTTCAATGCTCTGAAATTCGATAAGCAAGGTGAGAAACGTGTAGTGCGAGTCGATGAATCACTCTGCAAGGGGTGCGGTTCATGCGTCGCTGCTTGCCCATTATCAGCGATCAAAGCCCCCCAGTTTACTGACCAGCAGATAGCTGCTCAGGTTAAAGCACTTCTAAGACCCGAAACCTTGAGAAGGTGAATCGATAACGATGAGAGTCTTTTCTCAACCATTTAGAAGAGTTAGCTTGTTATGGAGGAGGAAAGAGTATCATGTCGCGTTCAGAAGTTAGAGATCAGGCTTCCCAGCAAGATGGAGGAGGTTTTGAACCAAGGATAATTGGTTTCCTTTGTAATTGGTGTAGCTATGCTGGCGCCGATCTGGCAGGTCTAAGCAGAATGCAGTACCCGCACAACATTAGAATTATCCGAGTAATGTGTACCGGCAGGATCGATCCTACGTTTGTTCTTCAAGCGTTCCATGATGGAACAGATGGAGTCTTAGTAGCTGGGTGCCATCCGGGGGACTGCCACTACATGGCAGGTAACGAGAAAGCGATTCGTAGACTGAACCTTCTAAAAGCCTACATAGCGGAGATGGGACTCGAGACTGAGAGGCTTCGAGTCGAATGGGTATCTGCTTCGGAAGGTGAAAGATTCGCTGATATCGTAAGGTCAATGGTTGACGCGCTAAAGAAGATTGGTCCCAACCCACTGACAGAGACGGTGAGTTCGAAGCGCTGATCTCTATTACCAATACCCAGGGGGACATGACTATTTGAAAAGAGTATTGGGTAAGGACGGGGAATGGTCGATAGATCAGAGTGAGGATTCATCAGCCTTCAAACCGAAGGGGATCCAGTACAGAGTTAGCTCCGCAAATCTCCAGGCGATTAAAGACTTCCCGTATGACTTCAGATGGTCGAGGCAAGTACACAAAACTCTAGTTATTGCCAAAGTCATGACGACCTTGGTAAACCCGGTCGCCGAGGGCAAAGGAGAAGTCCATTTCGAAGTATCTAGTAGAAGGGAGAATTTCAAAAGAACCTTTCGCTCCGTGGTTGATCTTCTAAGATTCTGTGATAACGTTGAAGAACAGACTGTGAGTAAAGACATGGTTGCCTATGATAGGGTTCTGAAGGCACGTTTTGATTGTACGCCACCCATCGTTCTTGAGAGGGACGACGACAACATCACCCTATCCGTCGAAAGGGCAATCGAGTTCGCTGACCAAGTATATGTTCTCTGCGAGGGCTGGATGTTTGACAGTGAAGAGATTCTGGTCAAGAATGTCATGCACTCGATAACATGTGTTGACGGCTCATTACCAATATCTGAAGTGGCCAAGCTGATGAGTGACAAAGTGATTGGCTCAGTATTGGTTAAGGACTCTGAAGGAAGGATTGCAGGTGTCTTCACTGAGAGAGATGTCGTAAGAGAGGTGGTCGCAAAAGGACTTGATCCGGCAAAAAGTCCTGTGAAGAACGTTATGAGCACTCCCCTTGTCACAGTCAATTCAGATACAACTATCGACCAAGCCGCGAAGTTAATGGTTGAAAAGAAGATTCGAAGATTGCCCGTCGTTGAGGGGGGCAAGATAGTCGGAATAGTTACAGATCGAGATGTAATTAGAACGGTTCCAACCTTGTCGAGAAGATAAATAAAACGAAAAGAATGAAGAGAAGGGATTATGAGGAATGTCCGTAAAGATCGCCATTTGTCAGTTGTCAAGTTGCTGGGGATGCCAGGAGTCTCTCCTGGATCTCTACGAAAAGCTCGTTCCAATACTACCCTCCTTGGACATAAAATATTGGCCTACGGTTGTAGACACGAAGAAGGGAAGCTTGGAAGAAACCCCGAAAGCTGGCATAGATGTTAGTCTAGTTGAGGGCATGTGCAGAACAGAGAGTGACGTCGAGCTCCTTGAGCTTGCAAGAGAGAAATCGAAGCTCCTCATAGCCTATGGGACGTGCTCAAGCTATGGGGGAATACCCGGACTTGCAAACATGTTTGCGCGGGACGAGCTTCTTAGACGTAAGTTCATTGAAGCTGAAAGCATAACTGAAGGAACTATCCCCACAGTAAACCTCCCGGAGATTGCACCCCGCGTAGTTAAGAATGACCAAATCGTCAAGATGGACCTAATTCTAACCGGTTGCCCACCGACAACAAACAATGTAGCAAAGGTCGTCACGGCGCTACTCCAAGGACAAACTCCAACTCTGGAAAGCAAGTCGGTTTGTGACGAATGTAATAGAGAGAAAGAGGAAAAGATCCAGATAAAGGAGTTCAAAAGAAACTTCGTCGGCAAAGCTGACCCAAAGAAATGTCTGCTAAGTCAAGGATACTTGTGCATGGGTCCTGGCACGAGGGCTGGATGCGAAGCACAGTGTCCAAGTGCGAATACCCCATGTAGCGGATGCTATGGACCAGCCGACGGCGTGCTTGACCACGGAGCGAGACTCATGAGCGCAGTCTCCTCGGTTGTTGACATGCCACCCGAAAAACTTTTGGAATCAATAAAAGACGTTGTAGGAACATTCTACAAGTTCACTTTACCTTCGGCATTGATCCCCCTTTCTTTGGAAAGTGTGAAGAGGAGGTAGAAAGAGAAACTTGGAGTCTACTGAATCAACTGCTAAGAATGAGATCGAGATTGAACCAGTGACGAGGCTTGAAGGGCACGGGAAGGTTACCATAGTTCTCTCCAAAGGTAAGGTTAAAGATGTGCAGTTCAATGTAACGGCCGTCCGTTTCTTTGAGAAGTTTCTTGAGGGACGTCGAGCTGAAGATGCTCCAATAATCACACCAAGGATCTGTGGCATATGTCCACAACCTCACCATCTAGCATCAATAAAGGCCGTTGAGGGTGCATGGGGAGTCACTCCACCGCCAGCAGCGAGTAAGCTCAGGGAACTCATGTTGCTTGGAAAGATGATTCAGAGCCACACACTTCACTTCTACGCACTAGCAGCACCAGACTTCGTGGTAGGTCCGTTCGCTGACACCTCGGCAAGAAACGTGGTCACAATAGCGAAGCATCTTCCTGATGTGGTTACTAAGGCACTTGAGCTAATGCGCCACGGACAAGAACTAGCTGGGCTAGTCGGTGGGAAACCAATACACCCCGTGACAGCGATACCTGGCGGAATGTCGAAGCCTCTAATAGAAAAGGACAGGGATGATTGGCTCAAGAAGATGGAGAGAATCATGGAGCTCGCAGAGTTCACTGCAAGCTTGGGACTCAAGGTAGTTGAAAGCTACTGGGATGTGATTACCAGAATAGGAGTCGTGGAAACCTACTACATTGGTCTTGCAAGTCAAGGCGTACACAACTTCTATGAGGGAACCATAAGAGTCATGTCTCCTAAAGGGAAAATTGAAGCAGATTTCTCCCCGAAGGATTACCTGGATTTTGTTGGAGAACATGCTGTCCCACACTGCTACGTCACACACTTATACTACAAGCCAGCAGGATACCCCGATGGGATCTGGAGAGCAAACACGCTTGCAAGAATAAACGTTGTTGATAGAATGGCAATGCCGAGAGCTCAAGAGCTACTGAAAGACTTCAGGAGCAAGGTCGGCAGGCCCTGCCACGCGACATTCGCTTATCACTGGGCGAGACTCATAGAGTTGATAGAATCCGTAGAAAGAGCGAGACAACTCTTGGAGGATCCTCAGATCGTCAGCCAAGACATAAAAGTAGAGGATGTGCAACCGCGTCAAGGTAATGGTGTAGGCTGCGTTGAAGCGCCCCGCGGCACATTGATCCACAATTACTGGACTGATGAGAAAGGTATTATTACAAAAGCCAACCTCATCGTTGCGACAAACAACAATGTAGGAGCCATTGAGAAGTGCCTGCAGCACGTAGCGAAACAATGTATCGAAGAGAAGGCACATGAGAAGGTAAAGTTCCCAACGCCAATGATCAAGGTTTAGTAGTGTGAGAGAGGAAGAGGAGGTGCAGAACAGAGTGGTTGTCGACGAGACACTTGCGAACCTTCTTGAAATGATAATTCGTTGCTACGATTGCTGATTATCTTGCGCTGCTCACCTCATGGTGATTGACGAGGAAGGAAAGAAGTTGCTGAGCAAGGAGATCAGGATCGGAACGGAATGACCCCTCACCGAGAAACCTAATGGCGGTGTTTGGGACCGCTCTGCAAGAGACAGATTCCGTCCTTCTCCCTTGATCACTTCTAGAATGGATTCTTGATCCACTGATAAGTGAGTAATTAACTTCTTGGTCTAGATAAAAGAATATAATCTCAATCGCTATGATATAGTAGAGGTTCTAGGTTTCAGTGGCTCAGGGACGTGATGTCTCTATTGGTTGAAGGGCGAAAAGTTCAAAGAGTAGGACGGGCAACACTCTCGATTTCTCTTCCTACTGACTGGGTAAAGAAAGTTGGCTTAAGAAAAGGGGACCTAGTAATTTTCTCTCAGGAGAAAGATGGTTCCATAAGGTTAATCCCCAGCGCGTACGTTAGGCGTAAAACCGAAGGAACGCAAGAGGGCATGGTTAACTCTGATCTCTGTGATGTTCCTAAGATGTTGGAAAGAATGATAGTGGCGCACTACATGCTTGGTCGTGATACGATTGTCGTTATATCCTCTGGTAGTATCGGCGAATCCCACTTGGAGGAGATTAGAAGCGCAGTTCGAAGGCTTATGGGGTTAGGCATAGTGGAGGAAGCCCCAAACAGAATTGCTCTGCAATGCTCGATAGACCACAGCAAGTTTCCGATCTCAACACTCATACGGAGAATGCATGTGACAGTGTCCACGATGCATAATGAGGTTACTCAAGCACTTCGAGAGGCAAACCGGGAGCTAGCACAGAGTGTGACCCGAAGAAAGAATGAGACGGACATGATCTACTCACTTATAGTCAGACTTCTGCATGGTTCCCAACGTGATCCTAGCCTTGGAGAACAGATTGGGGTCACGGAACCTACTCAGGTACAAGGCTATAGACTGACAGCAACGAGTCTTGAAAAGGCATCGAATTCTTGCCATGAGATCGCGACCATATTGCTTGATACCCTAAGCGCTGGCAAGAAAATCCCTGAAGATGTGGCAACTGAATTAGCTCGTATAGGTACCAAAGCAATGGAGATCTTTAACGACGCGATGCAAAGCTTCCAATCCGGAGACATTACAGTCGCCAATAAAGCAATAGACTTGTGTGAAACATTCAAATCACAATTCACGGACGATCTGATTAAGGGTCAACCAACCTATGCCAGCGATCTCGCAGTTCATGTGAGAGGCATCGAGTACAACATAAGAAAAATAGTAGATGCCAGCTCAGCTATTGCAGCCGTTGTTTTAGAAAGAACATTGGAAAAGGTGAGAAAGTAACTATAATATGTGTCTGGAGGTCACCGTGTACAGTAACGATCGTAATTGACCGAGGGGATCACACGGATCTACCAGAAGGCGCATCCACACATGTTACAGTGTTCATAGGGATCTTTCCCGTAACATTGTTTATCCGTGTACACTTGATACAGAACCTTGCAGTCTTCACACAACCAGCTCTCAACCCTTGAAGCGCCAAAGTGGCCGGAACCAAGAGCCCTTAATCTATGCTGACATGACGGACAGTAATCTGATCGTTTACGGAACTCAGCAGGCATTACCTTGAGATACTTACGCAGCTCTCTCAGTGTTAATGACATTTCTTAGTCCCCTACCTTCCGCTGGCATACCATCCACTGCCAAATTACTTCGCGTTGTCGTCTAAGGTTAGGTTGCCCTATTAAAATGGAGATCAGACAGTAAAGAGATGTTTATACTTTACTTACAAAGAGTTTTCCTTCTTTCTTACTCTTGCCTGTTTTCATTTGGTTTCTATTTCTATCAATATCGCAATTGTGCGTGAGGAAACTGCTATCATCGCTTGATTGGACCAGACTGACAAGAAAACGCGGTGGCCTCTGTCAGGCGAGAGACGAATTAAATAAAGCTCTGCTTGAATGAAACAGGAAGCGAAAACTATTTATTGATTCTGGGCGTGAGGTATAAAGAAAAAGCCTGAGAAGGGATTGCGTTCGACTCAATCGGTGCTCGGGGAGCCAAAAAAAATAATCGAACTTATCTACTGTCTGGCGATAAATGCGCACCTCTTTGCATAGTTAGTGTGATTTTAGTCAGAGAAGGCGAATTGGAGGCTGCATTTCACATACCGCTCCTCTCTATGGAGAGCGTTTTTTCTCTTCAGGAGTGATTGATAATGTCTGAGGTTCAGTCCCAAGAGAAAAGGGATAAAGTGTCTCCAGTGGTTCAAGGGTTCATGAATGAAGTAGCCAGTTCTCCAAGAGGTGAAGGAATCCTCTATTGTTACCAGTGCGGAAGATGCTCAGGTGGCTGTCCAGTAAGTAGAATAGTGTCGAAACACAACCCTCGAAGGCTCATGGAGAAGATTATCTTAGGTTTCAAGGATGAAGTGCTCTCCACCGACCTACCTTGGTACTGTTTATCTTGCTTTACGTGTGTGGATAGGTGCCCTCAGGGGGCGGACGTCGGGGAAGTGATGTTCGCCATCAGAAATATCGCTGTCAGTCAAGGGAATGTACCGAAGGGACTCGTCGAGCAAGCAAGGAATCTACTATCAAGTGGTCAAGTTGTTCCGCTTACGCATCTAGCCATTGAGAAAAGGAGAAAACTTGGGTTGCCCAAAATCGAGTTTGCTCCCCCTGAAGTCGTTCAGAACCTTCTGAAGAAAACTAGGCTTGGGAAGTTGGCATAACATAAGTCTGTCAACTGTGGCTAGCGGAGGACGACAAGGCAACAAGCGAGAAGTGGAGGAAGATCAGTTCTTGAAGTATTCTTTCTATATAGGCTGTCTGATTCCGGCGATGGAACCTGGATACGAGTCCATAACAAGAAAGGTTCTGCCTTCACTCGGACTCGAGCTTGAAGATATAAAGGGCGCAAACTGCTGCGCTCCTTTTAGTATCCAGTCACTCGACTACTATGGTTGGCTTGTACTTGCAGCAAGGAATATCTGCCTAGCTGAGAAGATGGGGCACGACATGTTGGCCATATGTGACGACTGTTTCGAGTCCTTCACTGCAGCTAACGAGTTACTGAAAAAGGACAAGGAAGCAAGGGATAAGGTTAATGCCCTGCTCTCAGATATCGGGGAGGAGTTCAAGGGGCTCATAGAAGTAAAACACGTTCTCGAGGTTCTACATGAGGACATAGATTTGATTAAGATGAATCTCAGGAATCCTCTAGATAAATTAAGAGTTGCTGCGCATCCCGGTTGCCATCTTGTCCGCCCTAAGGCGATCCATCAGAGGATCCGCTTAGGCTTTGATGTAATGGATGACCTTGTAACGGCTATTGGAGCCAAGGCCATCGATTACCCTCAAAAAGATATGTGCTGTGGTGGACCGCTGCGCGGTGTTAATGATGAAATCTCAAGGAGAATCTCGCGGGAGAAGTTGAAGGCCCTCAAGGCAGCTGGGGTTGACTGTGTGGCTACGGTTTGCCCGTTTTGCTTCAGGCAGCTTGACTTGGGGCAGGTGGAAGTCAAACGCTACTTCAAAGAAGACTATAGTTTACCCGTTACCCACTACATGGAACTCCTTGGGAAGGCGATCGGTTTAAAGTTTACAGAGAGTGAATTAGCTGACCATAAAGTTCCTGTTGAGAGAATACTTGGTTAGGTTCCAAATCAAAGTGACCTTGCGGTAGATGAAAGAAGGGAGGAACAGTTCTGTTGGCGATTGGCGAGAAGAATGTAATGGTTATTGGCGGGGGTATAGCTGGGATACAAGCATCGTTAGATCTCGCAAACAGGGGTTTTACAGTCCACCTTGTGGAGAAATCTCCAACGATCGGCGGTAGGATGGCTCAACTTGACAAGACTTTCCCGACAATGGACTGCTCTATCTGTATCCTTTCTCCTAAGATGATAGAATGCGCTAGGCACACCCGAATAAAGTTGTACACTTACTCTGAAGTTGTTGGACTCAAGGGTTCCGTAGGTAACTTCCATGTGAAAGTCTTGAAGAAGCCGAGATATATTGACGAGGCGAAATGCGTCGGATGTGGAACGTGCACCGAGAAGTGCCCTGTGAAGGTTCCAAGCGAATTCGATATGGGGCTAGGCATGCGAAAAGCTATCTACATGCCATTTCTTCAATCTGTGCCAAGAATGGTCACTATAGATCCTGAGCGCTGTCTGTATTTCACTAAGAATGTCTGTAAAGTCTGTGAGAAGTTCTGCACATCTAAGGCAATAGACTTTAAGCAAAAGCCCGCTGAGATGGACTTAAGTGTTGGGGCAATAATTATTGCAACAGGATTTGACTTGTTCGATGCCTCAATTATCCCATCACTCGGGTATGGTAAATACAAAAATGTTTTAAACGGGTTAGAGCTTGAGCGGCTTCTGTGCGCCTCTGGACCGACGAGGGGAGAACTTGTCAGGCCATCAGACCAAAGGGAACCCAAATCCGTTGCATTCATTCAATGCGTTGGCTCTCGTGACAAGAGATTCGGGTACCCATTCTGTTCAAGCATTTGCTGCAAGTACGCAGTGAAGAATGCTGTACTAATTAAGCAGCACAAGCCGGACACTGAGGTCTGTATCTTCTATCAGGATCTTCGAGTTTTTGGGAAGGGCTTTCAAGAATTCGCCAACCGCTCTAAGTCGGAATATGGAGTCAAGTACATTCAGAGCAGCCCCGGAGAGATCAGGGAGAGATCTGAAACAGGAAACCTAGAGGTCTGGTTTGAAGATACTGTCGCTTCAGAAGTCCGCTCACATGAATTCGAGCTAGTCGTGTTATCTACGGCAATCGCAGCTCCAAAGGAGAATCAGGGACTTGCCAAAATCCTGGGAATAGAACTAGATCCCTACGGATTCATCTTGGCAAAAAATGCAGTGACAGGCATCTTCGATACCACTGTTGAGGGCATCTATGGATGTGGTTACTGCATTGGACCTAGATCTGGGGATGTTCCAGACTCCGTAATGCAGGCAAGCGCTACCGCAACAAGAGTTGCTGAGGTTCTAACAAGTCTGGAGTGAGGAAGACATCATCATGGGAGAATATGGGAAGCGCGAAGAACCCCGTGTCGGGGTGTTCATCTGCCAGTGTGGAACCAACATCGGTGGCGTAGTGAACTGTGAGGATGTCGTTGAATATGCAAGAACCTTGTCGAATGTCGCTCACTCAGAGTATAACATGTACACTTGTTCTGAGGTTGGACTGTCCGCCATTAAGGAGGCTATAAAAAAACACAATCTGAATCGTGTCGTCGTCGCTTCCTGTACTCCGAGAACTCATGAAACCCTATTCAGGAGAACCTGTAAGGAAGCAGGGCTTAACGAGTACCTCTTTGAATTTGCTAACATAAGGGAGCAATGTTCGTGGGTTCATATGAATGAGCCTGAGAAAGCGACCGGTAAAGCAAAGGATATTGTCAGGATGGCTGTGGCGAGGGCTTCTGAACTCGAGCCAAGAAGTGAAGTTGAAGTTGATGTTGATAGGTCCTGTCTTGTAATCGGGGGAGGCATTGCCGGTCTAACAGCAGCCTCAAGTGTGGCAAGGCAGGGGTTCAAGGTTACCTTGGTCGAGAAAGAGTCCAAGCTCGGGGGAAAGCTTAAGCAACTTCATCTTGTCTACCCGACTTTCCAACAAGCATCAGAAATACTTCAGGATGCCGTAAAATCCGTCTCTGAGAACGAGAACATTCAGTTACTTACATCGTCTACAGTTGAAGAGGTATCTGGTTTTGTAGGGAGCTTTGAGGTGACCGTACGGCGCCAAGATAGGCCAAATGAACTAAAGGTCAGGGTTGGAACCATCATTGTGGCGACAGGGGCAACCAACTATGAGCCCCCTAGGCCCTCCTATGGCTACGGAGTATCAGACAGGGTAGTCACCCAACTGAAACTGGAGGAAATACTTAGGGAGAATAGACTTGGTAGGCCTGAGAGCGTGGTCATGGTTCAGTGTGTGGGTGCAAGAAAGGGTGAAACGTGGACACCCGGGTTCGAGGAGTTAAAGAAATCGGGCCTTGTGGATGAAGCGGAGAGTGAACGGAGCGTGGAGGAAGGGTTCCCCTATTGCTCCAAGATCTGCTGTGTCAATGCTATAAAGAATGCCCTGATAATCAAAGATAGATCCCCAAATACCGATGTAATCATCCTCTACTCCGACATAAGGGCCTACAAGGAGTACGAGAGGCTTTACAGTGATGCAAGGAAGAAAGGGGTCAAATTCATTAGATATATTATGGAACTACCCGTTGAGGTTAAAACATCCGACGGCGGGAAACTTGACATTTCTTTCTTCAATACTCTGGATCGCCGTAAGATGAGTCTCTTGGCAGACTATGCTGTGTTATCGACTCCCCTTGCTCCAAGCGTTGATAATCTACTGTTGTCGAAAACGCTTAGAATCCCGATCGGTGCAGACGGTTTCTTGCTTGAAGCGCATCCTAAGCTGGGACCAGTTGACACTTCCACCCAAGGTATCTTTTTGGCTGGTACCGCTGCGGGTCCACTTGACTTGGCCGAGTCCATTACTTCTGCCAAGGCTGCTACAGCTCGGGCCTCCTCTTTGATGACTCCGGGGAGGTTAGCCAAAGAAGCTGTCACCACAGAAGTCAATCCTACCAAATGTGATGCTTGCGGACTGTGCGAAGCCATATGTCCCTTTGTCGCACCCCGAATAGTCACGATCGATGGTAGAAAGGTGTCTCAAATCAATCCTATCCTTTGCAATGGCTGCGGCACCTGCGTCGCTGCATGTCCAAGGTTTGCAATAACCTTGTATCACTACAAGGATGACCAGATTGTTAGTCAAGTTAGGACGGCTTTCAGCGATGAGGTTGGAGACCGTGCTGAACCGAGAATACTCATGTTCACTTGCACCTACTGTAGTTACGCAGGCGCTGACCTTGCAGGAGTGAGCAGATTGCAGTATCCGACCAACGTTCGGATCCTTCGCCTGCCCTGTAGTGGTAGAGTTGACCCGTACCTCGTGTTTGAAGCATTCAAAGCTGGGGCTGATGGTGTCATCATATCAGGTTGTCACCCTGGAGACTGTCACTTCCTTAGCGGAAATCGCATGGCTGAGCAGAGATACAAGTCACTCCAAGCTGCACTTGACTCCCTGGGTGTTGAGAAAGATAGAGTCCAGCTGGAGTGGATCTCAGCAAGTGAAGGCCAACTCTTCGCGAAAGTTGTTAAGGACATGACTGACAAGATACGCGCGCTTGGACCAAACCCAATGAGAGTAGTGAAAGAATGAGTAACGCGGTGAACAATCGAATTAGAGGTGGAACCCGACTTAGATATCCCTGAAAAGATAAGACCCGATCCTTCATTTATGGAGGAAGTCCTGAAGGAGCCTGATGGAGAGAAACTACGTTACTGCTTCAACTGTGGGACCTGCACGGCTTCCTGTGTTGTTAGCAGACACACAGAAAAGTACAGACCTAGGATGATTCTTCACCTCGTGTCTCTAGGAGCAAAAGAAGCGATCCTCAGAAGCAAGGAGATTTGGCTCTGCGCTGCCTGCAACACCTGCGGAGAGAGATGCCCCCAAGGAGTGAACATAGCAGATGGGATGAATGTTCTGCGCAGACTTGCCATAAAACACGGATATGTTCCAGCTTCAATCAGAGCTCTAGTTTCAAGAATACTTGTCCACGGCAGAATATACGAAGTCGACGAATTCGTTGAAGAGGAGCGCCAAGACCTTGGACTGCCTCCACTTCCAAGTGTGGACAAAAAATTCATTGAAAAGCTGTCTGAGAAGATCCATTCCAAATCACCTAGTATAGTCGGTTCAGACGGAGAAAGCAAGTAAAAGTTACCATAAGTGAGAATTGTGACACGAAAAAACGAGATTGTTCTGGAGAGTAAGAAGCATGAGTCGCGCTCGTCTTGACGATTACAGAGGTTGTCACTGCGGCAGCAGGGTTGACAGATACGGCTACTTCGCAGGCTGTTCGATTCCCGTCAGGCTGAACTCTTACGAGCTTTCATCTCGCAAAGTCTTGAACAAACTTGGGGTTGAGCTGGTCGACCTCCAAGGCGTCTCATGTTGCGGTATGCCTATTGAACGAGTTGACCACGAGTCCTTCATTTTCATGGTTGCCAAGGCACTTGCAGAGGCAGAGAGACAGGAGCTTAACATTCTCACACTTTGCTCGGGTTGCTTTGGTAGTCTCTCTAGAGGCGCAGCCTACCTCTCAGAGCACGAGGAAGAAAGAGAAAAAGTGAACGAATCCCTCAAAGAATTCGATCTCACATACAAAGGCACTTCTAAGGTCCGACACCTAATTCAGATTCTCTACCGAGACGTTGGCGTCAGAAGGATTGAGAGCGAAGTCAAAAGAAAGCTGGATGTGCTTAGGATTGCAGCTCACTACGGTTGCCACCCCTTGAAACCTCACAACATTGTTGAGTTCGATGACCCAGAAGAGCCACACAGCCTTGATGAATTGATCAATGCAACAGGGGCCACGAGTATCGAATATATGGATAAACTGCAATGTTGTGGGTCGCCCATCCTGGCGGCCGATGAAAACCTGGCGATGAAGATAGCCAAATCCAAGCTTGACAATATAAGGACGGCAAAGGCGGATGCGGTCGTGACCATCTGTCCATTTTGCGAACTTATGTTCGATGGGATGCAAATAGCAATATCAGATAAATTCAAAGAGAACTATGGCATCCCTGCACTTCTTCTCCCTCAACTACTAGGGCTCGCTATGGACATCAGGCCTGCAGAGCTAGGACTAAACGCGAACAAGGTCAGCACGGAGAGAATACTGGGACGCTTACCCTAGAGGAAATGGTGACAAAGATAAATGACGAATCAATTCAGAAGTAGTAGTGGAAACCAAGTAAAGCAGAAGGCGTGTCTAGTCATTGGTGCAGGAATTGCAGGCATGCAGGTTTCCATCGATCTTGCCTCTCAAGGCTTCAAGGTTTACTTGGTCGAACAGCAGCCAAGCATCGGCGGTCACATGGCCCAGCTCGACAAAACTTTCCCGACACTTGACTGCTCGGCTTGCATTTTAACTCCTAAAATGGTCGAAGTTTCGAGGCACCCGAATGTTGCGCTTCTCGCCTACTCAGAAGTCACTTCGATAGCTGGAAAAGCAGGTGACTTCGTAGTCAAATTGGTGATGAAGCCGCGATTGGTAAGACGTGACAGGTGTACTGGCTGCGGGACGTGCGCAAGACACTGCCCAGTGGAGGCTCCGAACGAGTTCGATATGGGACTGGGTGTACGGAAAGCTATCTACGTTCCGTTCCCGCAAGCTGAGCCATCAACGTACACCATCGACGAGAAGAATTGCATCAAGTGCAAGCTGTGCGAGCAGGTTTGCCAAGCGGGAGCCGTAGACTTCAACCAGAAACCCAAAGAAGTCGAGTTCCACGTTGGTGCGATAGTGGTGTGCACGGGCTTCGACTTCTTCAACATCAAGGAACACTACAAGAACATAGGTTATGGCAAGTATGATAATGTCATAACTTCTCTTGAATTTGAGCGGCTTATCAACGCCTCAGGACCAACAAGTGGAGCAATAATAAGATTGTCAGATGGAAGAGTCCCGAAGAAAATAGCATTTGTCAATTGTATCGGTAGCAGAGATGAGAGCAAACGCGTAGACTACTGCTCAAGAGTCTGTTGCATGTACTCAACCAAGAACGCCATCCTCGCGACGGAACATGTCGAGGGCTGTGAACCAACAATATACTTCATAGACCTGCGTGCCTTCGGAAAAGGGTTCGAGGAGTTCTACAGAAGTGCCGAGAAGAACTACGGAGTCAAGTTCATCAAGGGCAGAGTTGGTGAAGTAATTCAGGACCCCGAATCGAAGAACCTCTACATTAGAGCTGAAGACACTTCGACGGGAGAGGTTTTGACTAACGAACACGACTTGGTTGTTCTCTCACCTGGGCTTATCCCCTCACGTCAGTCACCTGATTTCATGAGCTGGGGTATAAGGGTTGAAAGAGACTCTCATGACTTCTACAAATCTATCGAGGCAACATCGCTCCCTGTTGACACCAGCATCAAAGGGATCTATGTTTGTGGAGTTGCGGAGTGCCCTAAGGACATCCCCGACTCAGTCGCCCAAGCGAGTGCCGCGGCAATGAGAGCGTCAATCATCCTAACTGGAGCGGGCACAGATCGAGGATACGACAATGAAAAGGAGGCCATAGCTTGACGGTATCGAGGAAATCTTCACCATCACCATCAACGTCGTCTTCACTGGAAGAACCGAAAATAGGCGTTTACGTTTGCCACTGTGGAAGCAATATTGCTGGAACGGTTGATGTCGCAAAGGTAGCTGAATACGCGTCCAAGTTACCAAAGGTCGCAGTCGCTCGGCACTACATGTACATGTGCAGCGACAGCGGTCAGGGGCTCATAAAAGAGGACATTGATAAGCTCGGGATCAACCGGGTTGTTGTAGCCTCCTGCTCCCCGAGAATGCATGAACCGACCTTCAGGAAGGTCTGCGAAAGTAGGGGACTCAATAAGTACCTGTTTGAGATGGCAAACATTAGAGAGCACTGCTCATGGGCACACATGCATGAGCCAGAAAAGGCTACTGTGAAAGCAATGGAACTGGTCAGAATGTCAGTAGCGAAGGCCCGCCTCCTTGAGGCTCTTCCACAGATGGAGGTCGAAGTCAAGCCAAGCGTCCTCGTCATTGGTGGCGGAATTGCGGGGCTAAGCGCTGCACGGGATATAGCTGATAGAGGCTTCAAGGTGACCCTGGCGGAGAGGAAACCAGTTTTAGGGGGCAACCTCGCTAAGCTCAACGCACTCTTCCCCTCAAGTAGAGAGGCTACAGAAGTCATAGAACCAATCATCAAGGACATCCTCAAAAACGAGAATGTAACAGTGAAGTTGAACACGCAGGTTACTTCTTGTGAGGGTTTCATCGGTAACTTCAAGGTAAAGTTGTCTCAGCAACCTGATTTCGTGAATGAGAAATGCAACCAATGCGGGAAATGTTTCAATGTATGCCCAATTGAAACACCTGACGACATGGACTTTGCTTTAACCTCGAGGAAAGCGATCTACAAAGTTCCATCCTACAATAGTGGCGAGATAACGAGCAGGGCTGTCATAGATTCCGAGCACTGCACACGATGTGGAAAATGCGTTGATGCATGTGGAGCCTTCGCCATAGATCTCGATGCGAAACCAAGGGAATCCACAGTCGAGATTGGTTCAATAATCGTGGCTACAGGTTTCGACTCCTTCGAGCCAGTTGGATTGTATCTTTACGGTGAACACGCTGACGTTGTGACGTTGGCTCAGCTCTCGAGGATAGTGAAAGAAGATGGCCCAACCAAAGGTGACCTAGTTAATCCTAGGACAGGGGAGAAACCTGGGTCGATAGTATTCATCTCATGTGTCGGTTCAAGGGAAGAGCCAGACACGACAGGGAAAGAAGAAGACAACGCCACAAGAACATACTGCTCAAGAGTCTGCTGCGCTGCGATGGCTGAGAGCGCTAACACAATCAGGGAGAAGTTCCCAGAAACTCAGGTCTATGTACTATACCGAGACTTCAGAACTTTCGGTAAAGGGCACGAGGAACTCTACAGGAAAAGCAGGGAAAACCTAGTGAAGTACATCCGTTACACGTCTGAAAAGCCACCAAAAATTATGCAGAATAGCGATGGCAAGGATTCTGCCAGTCGCCTGAAGGTTGTTGTCTGGGATGATCTAATTGCGAGGGAACTCGAAATCAATGCTGACATGGTTGTCTTGGCATCAGCCATCGTTCCCTCTCGTGGTACAACACAGCTCGGTCAGACAATTGGGTTGAGTCGTTCAAGAGATGGATTCTTCCTTGAGGCGCACTTAAAACTCAACCCCCTCAGCTCAGTCACGGATGGCATATTCATTGCTGGTGTTGCTCAGGGACCAAAGGACAGTTGCGACAGCGCAGCACAAGGTAGTGGTGCAGCGGCAAAGGCTTCTGCTCTCATAGCCCAGGGAAAGGTCCCAATAGAGTCATCCATCTCCTCGGTCAACGAAGACAGGTGCGGCGGATGCGGTGTATGCGAGGGCGCATGCATCTATGGAGCAATTGAAATGAAGAAGCTAGAAGGCGAGAAGACCAAGCGTGTAGCTCAGGTAGTTGAAGCCGTCTGCAAAGGTTGCGGAACTTGCGGCGCGGCATGCCCTTCCGGAGCTATAACAATGAAGCACTTCACGGACCGACAACTAACAGAGATGATCAAAGCAGCAATTTGAAACGAAAATGGAAGGTGAGAAGAAGCGTTGACCGACAGAAGCGTTGACGAATCAGAAAAAAGGAAAGCAGGTTTCGAGCCTAAGATCGTCGCCATAACTTGTAACTTTTGCACATATGCCGGAGCTGACCTAGCTGGGACAAGCAGGATACAGTATCCAACCAATGTCAGGATTATCCGTGTTATGTGCAGCGGCCGAGTCGACCCGACCTTTGTTCTAAGAGCTCTCGGAGAAGGCGCTGACGGCGTGTTAGTAGCGGGTTGCCACCCAGGAGACTGCCACTTCCTCGCAGGAAACGAGAAAGCTGCAAGACGCTACGCCATCATAAGCAGGATGTTGAGACAGATCGGGCTAGAACGAGAGAGGGTCAGACTTGAATGGATCTCAGCTTCAGAAGGAGAGAAGTTTGCCAAAGTAATCCGTTCAATGGTCCAAGACCTGAAGCGAGTCGGACCAAACCCTTACAACAACGGTTCAGCCACGGGTGAAAGGAAGACTAGCTTCCAGTAGGATCGAGGTGAAGAGAAAATTGCAGAAAGAACGTGCTCCTGATCTTGCCAACGAAACCGCTGAGAGTTTCAAATTGAAGATGATAGGACTATCAGGAGCATTCAAATCAGAAAGAGTCAGATGGCTGATAGGGAAGGAGAACGAAATAAAGACGAACTGCAAGATGTCTGACGAAGCTTTCAAAGAGTTACTTTCAAAGACAGTCAAAGAGGAGGCTGAGCGAAGCATAATAATCTCGGAACTCATGAATAGAAAAGAAGGAACTATTGGGGAAATATCCTCAAAGACTAGGATGTCTCCTAAACTGATCTTGAAGCATATGATAGCGCTACTGAAGAGTGGTTACGTTGCCTTTGTTGGGCAGAAGGAAGGCGAGTACCTATTCACAGCGCAGGAGCCACCTTGATGACGAGAATGGGAAGAGGTTGCTCAAGTAATGGCACAAGCTAAGAGCGTTATTTTTGTTCAACTCTCAAGTTGCTGGGGTTGCCATCAGTCCCTTGTAGACCTCTATGAGAAACTGGTGGACGTGTTGCCTGCCCTCGACATAAAATTCTGGCCTGCCGTACTTGACTTCAAGGAAAAAGATCTTGAGTCTCTCCTAGACAAGAGCGTTGATGCTGGATTCGTGGAAGGAGTATGCAGAACGGATCATGACATTCACTTATTGAAGCTTGCAAGAAACAAGGTAAAGCTTCTCGTCTCATATGGAACATGTTCAAGCTATGGCGGCGTATACAGCTTGGCAAACCTCTCAACCAGAGACGAGCTAATGAGGAGGAAGTACCGGGAAGCGGAAAGCCTAGTCAGAGCTGAAACCCCCGGAAACGGTCTCCCCCACATAGCAAGTTCAATTAGCAAGAATGACCAGTTCGTGGTGTTTGACCTTTACTTGGTTGGTTGCCCGCCTACGACTAACAACATTGCAGATGTTGTCACAGCTTTGATCCAAGGCAAGCCTATTACGCCCTACCTTAAGACCGTCTGCGACGAATGCGAGCGGAACAAAGAAGAAAAGAAAGACGTCAAGAGATACCTGAGAAGATTCGATGGAAAAGCCGACACAGTGAAATGCCTGCTCAACCAAGGATACCTGTGTCTTGGACCGGGGACAAGGGCAGGTTGCAAAGCTCAGTGCCCGACAAACGCGAATCTACCATGTGACGGGTGCTATGGTCCACCAGACGGGGTCTTAGACCAAGGTGCCAAACTACTTAGCGCTATTGCAAGCATAGCTGACATGCCACCTGAGGAACTCGATAAGGAGATCATCGATCCCCTCGGACAATTCTACAGGTTTACGTTCGCACATGGTCTCATAAACAAGGCGGTGAAGACCCACATGGACGAAAAAAGAACAAAGCAGGAACAGGGAGGAAAGGAGGAGTCATAAGAAATGGTAAACGCAGGTGAGAAGAAGATAGAGATTAAACCGGTCACACGCCTTGAGGGTCATGGCAATATCACAATAATGCTTGATAAGAACGGAAAGGTCAAAGATGCAAGGTTTGACATCACGACAGTTAGATTCTTCGAGAAGTTCCTCGAGGGGAGGAGAGCCGAGGACGCACCAATAATAGCGCCAAGGATCTGTGGAATCTGTCCTGAGCCACACCACTTGGCCTCAGTAAAAGCTGTTGAAGCTGCCTGGGGAATTGACCCGCCGAAAGCGGCGAAGAAGCTCAGGGATCTGCTCATTCAAGGCAAGCAGATCGCAAGTCATGGATTACACTTCTATGCCCTTGCTGCGCCAGACTTTGTCCTCGGACCATTCGCAAGTCCATCTGCCAGGAATGTCGTAACTGTGATCAACAAGCTCCCAGATGTAGGCAAGAAAGCATTGGAACTTATGCATATCGGGCAAGAACTCTGCGCGATCGTGGGGGGTAAAGCGATACATCCCGTGACTGCTCTACCTGGAGGTATGTCAAAGCCTCTTAAGGAAGACCAGAGGGACTACTTGTTGACGAAAATAGGTAGAGCAATTGAGTTATCGCAGTTCACCTTGGAATTGGCGAAGAAGGTCGTCACGTCCTACTGGGATGTGGTTACCAATCTTGCCGTGGTTGACACCTATTGCGTTGGTCTCGTAAGAAATGGTGCCCACGACATATTCGATGGTAGCATCAGAGTTATGGCTCCCAACGGGAAGATCGAAGTGGATTCGCCAGGTAGCCAATATTTGGATTTCTTAGGTGAGTATGTCCTTCCAACTAATTACGTTACCCACGTGTTCTACAAACCAGCTGGTTATCCAGCGGGAATCTGGAGGGCAGGACCACTCGCCAGAGTAAACGTTGCTGATAAGATGACTACACCATTGGCACAGAGCGCGCTTGAAGAGTTCAGGGACAAAGCTGGAAGACCATGCCATGCAACTTTCGCCTACCACTGGGCCAGAGTAATTGAGTTGCTTGCCGCAGCCGAGAAGGCTAGGGCGCTCCTTGAGGATGCCGACATTGTAAACACAGACGTGAAGATCGCAGACATCAAGCCCAAAGAAGGAAATGGCGTCGGGGTAGTTGAGGCGCCAAGGGGAACGCTAATCCACAATTACTGGTCAGACAAAGAAGGCGTAATCACAAAGGCAAACCTGATAGTTGCAACGAACAACAATATTGGGGCAATAGACAAGTGCCTCAAGGCAGCCTCAAAGCAACTGTTCGAAGAGAAAGTACACCTCAAGCTCAAGCTGCCCACGCCAATGGTAAAAACATAGTTCCTGAGACCAACCCGTTGGCCCAAGCTGCAGACTTACACATTACCAATCAAGCGCTCAGCATTCCTGTAGAAGATCTTCTCCTTGGCTCGGTTGTCGTCTCCCACAGCTCTGTTTATGATATTTATGGTGGGCTCCATAAGGGAGAACGGGAAATCTGAAGCGTAAAGCATGCGGTCTGCTCCAATTCTGTGTAGGGCTTCCTTTATACCCTCGAATGACTGGATGCTGCAATCTACGTAGGCATTCCTATTTTTCTCCGCTAACGAGAGTGCTTCATCTCTTTGAGTTGCCTGTCCCATGTGTCCCAAGATGAAATTCACTTTTGGAAACTTTGAGACGATCTCCTCGAAATTTTCCAAGCGTGCGAGCCGCCTTCGATCCTCGCTTTGAAAGACATAGTAAGTGCTTTCCCCTGTGTGAAACAGAACGGGTCGACCATAGTTTTGGTACTCCTCCATGAGTTCCTCCACCGACGGGTCGGATGGATGCACACCTTGGATGATGGGATGAAGCTTAAGGCCACGGCAACCACTCTTCATGTACTTATTAATCTTTTCCACCTTCTCGGGGTCCTTCGGGTGCACCGATGCAAAGGTCAGAATGTTCTTGTGCTTCTTGCAGATCTCGATGTTCGACTGCGTTTGCACAAGAGGCTCGATTGGCAGTAGAACGCTGTAATCAACCCGATATTGCTTCATGGAATCAAGCAGGTTCCCCAGCGTGGCCGCATTGCTCTTCTCTTGATTGAAAACTGCTTCAAGGATCCTCATTCCTCGCTCGCCTAGGGACATCATTCCATCAATGTACTTCATCATTTCTGGAGTTATCGTTTCCTGCATTTTGGCAATGTCGAACTCGGATCGCTCGTAGAAGTAGGCCCATTCAGGGATTTTGGAATAAGGTTCATAGGGCTCATATGGAAAGAGAGGTCTCCCAGAAATAAGATCGCCGACATGGGTGTGAATGTCGATTATCTTCATTTCTCAACCCCTCAGGTTGTTATTGTCTGATTGTGCGAAGACTGTTCTTATTTCTTTCGACTATCCTATGTTGGTGATTGGCATAAAACAGTTTGCTCTGTTCTAAAAACAAGCACCATGATTGGGCTCGGTTCAAGCACTAATCGCACAGGCTTGAGAGCTAGGTTAGAAGCTGCAACATTCGTCGGGCGTTGCGCAACATGTTTGTATTATTGTTGAAGTAGACATAGACTTTCTTCGGGTTCGCCACGATGATCTTATGTTTTATCTCATTCAACTCTTTGTCCGAATAATTGTGGGAGTACCAGGAACTTCTCCCGTGAATTCTCTCATACACTGTTCCACTTGTGTTGAACACGTCCAGAGGGAAATCTGGGCTGTCTATACTTACCCAAGTTATTCCCAGCTCAGCTGCCCATTTGACGAACTTCTCATTAAACCAATCCATGTTTCGGACTTCTAGAGCGAATCTCTCACAGAGTTTCGACTCTCTAATGAATCCCTCGAGCTTTGGGACCATTGATGACTTCATGAACGGTGGAAGCTGGAATAAGTAGAAGTCGATGTTCGCTTCCAAAGGCTTGAAGAGATCGTTGAATTTCTGCCAAGAAGAGAGACCTTTTTCACTGAACTTGAATTGATGCGTGATTAGGCGGTTTACCTTTATCGCCCACCTCAGCTTTCCCCCCTTGGCTGCCCAAGATTTGACCTGATTTGGAAAAGGGAACCTATAGAAACTCGCGTTCAACTCAACGGTATTCAAACCCGAGTTATCTAAGTACCAGTCAAGATTTCCACCAGAATTCCAGGAGTACATCCAACCGGAGGTACCAACAAGAACTTCCATCAAATTGCAGTTCACTCATCAGAGCTATGAACCTACTCAGGATAAACTCGAATCGATCATTAAGCTACTTCGTCTTTGAGCTAGGGTCGAGATACGATCGACAATTTTTCTTTCTCAGGCAAATGACTCGTGCATCATGCAAACATATATATTGTGTTTCCTTGCTTCTCTGACAGAACATGTTTGTCAATCTGCAAGGCAGACGATTCGAGGAGGAAGCAAGTCTTGGTTAATGAAGAAATCTTCGGAGTTATTTCGTTTGCGGTTGGAGGAGCTATTCTTGCTTTCATGATAGGATTCTATGAACGGGCAGACACTGGGCCAATAGTGTACTTTACTGTCCTTGGATTCCTCGCCTTTCTCTTGATAGGCTTTGGACTCTCGTCAATAGTAAGAGCGGCAGCTTCACCATCGCGAACATGAAGAAGCTCTGTGCGAAAGACGGATTCATGATAAGATGGAAACCCGCGTATTCTGATAGGACCAACGAAGGAGATCACTTTGCTTAACATGGAAAGCCTGAAAGCAAGTCTCAAGGCACCCGAACTAAGGAAGAATTTGATGAGGAAGGCATTAGATTTATCAGATACTATCGGTCTTATGAAATCTTACTCATCGTCTCAAATGAATCCAAGAAATGGTGTTGAAAACTCATGTCAGATCTCAATGGTGGGCATCCTATAAATATAGGAATGCTCCTGAGGAGGCACGCCCATTATCGTCCTCACCATACTGCCATAGTCTTCCAAGAAAAGCGTTTGAATTATCTGGAACTAAATCGAGAAGTCAATCGTCTGGCGAACGCCATTCTTGACGTAGGAATTAAGAAAGGCGATAAGATCGCGATTATTCTTCCAAATTGCCTCGAATTGCTTGAAATCTATTGGGCAGCCGCAAAAATCGGTGCAGTAGTAGTTCCACTCAGGCCGACATTCCTCCCCAAGGAACTGAAGTCTGTTCTCGAAGACTCCGATTCAAAGGTCATAATTACGAATTCCGCTCTCACTAAGACTGTCGGAGAGGTCAGACCGGAGCTAACTGGTATTACAGATGAACGGTTCATTGCCATCGATTCATCCACGATTCCAGGCTACACTGATTACCGTACAATGAAAGCAAAAGCCACTGATCTTGAACCCGAAGACATTGGGATCAATGAAAATGATCCTTTCAACATCATCTATGTTAGTAGAACAACAGGATCGCCTAGGGGTATAGTTCACACTCACTATACTCGATTAATGTACGGTTTGATATCTTCCTCAATTTTCCGAATGACGCCTGAATCCATTATACTACATTCCGGTTCTATTGTGTTCGATGTGGCTTTTGTGCCTCTGATGTCTGCCCTATGTCTTGGCGCCACTCTCATTCTTCATCCTCAGTTCAATCCGGAGGCTTTTATAGAGACCGTGGATCAGGAAAAAGTAACCCACGCAGTGTTAGTTTCGCCGGAGATTGCCGACATTCTCCACTCACCCAGATTCGCCGCTGAGAGACTGGATTCTCTTGAAATGATATGCGCAATTGGGACGCCCCCACTCAAAGAGCATAAAGAGCTAATCAAACGCCTGCCAGACCGATTCTATGAACTCTACCACCTGCCAGAGGGATTCCTAACAGTTCTCGACAAGTATGACAGTTCGAGGAAACCAAATTCAGTTGGTGTCCCAGGATCATTGCATCAGGTGCGCATAGTAGACAACAGTGGAAACGATGTCCGACTTGGCGAAGTAGGTGAAATCATTGGTCGCGGTCCCACGCTCATGCCCGGTTACTACAAGCGCACTGACCTAACTGAACAAACTATCAAGAACGGTTGGTTGTACAGCAGTGACAGGGGCTACGTTGATGAAGACGGATTTCTCTATCTAGTTGATCGTGAGAAAGGTCACAAAAGACTCAAGAGGAGCAGAGGCTTATCCGGGAGACAATAAGGAGGTTGTTGCGGAGCATCCTGCAGTGCGAGGAGTCCCAGTCTTCGGCATTACTCAGAATACTTGTTCTATTCTTCCTCTTCTTGTTTTTGAAAGGGTATATCTGCACGTTCGAAAACCAGAAAAGTCTTATTAGCTTGGAACATTTTGCATACGTCAAACTTCAAACTTATGCTGGACCCAACTGGATAACACTTTCTTAGGTTTTGAAAGGCACATACAACCGCAGAAGATCACATGAAGATTGCCAGTGCAAAACCCGACCATTCCATAACACCACTGCAAACAGGAGACTTCGAAATGGCATGCAGCGACACGCAACCACGCGACTCGCGCCAACACCGCTTGTGATTACGCTTTTGTCATCGTTCGCCACATCGTGTGCCGCTATTTTTGTCCCGATCCTCGCAGAGCAGCTCGGTGCTGACGACACGTTGATCGGGATCATCGGGGCAGTCTATGCTCTAGCTCTGTTCGCATCATCGTACATCTTCGGAAGAGAATCAGACGTTCACGGTCGAATACTATACATCAAAATAGGTCTCGGCACCTCAGTCATAGCATTTCTCATACAAGTCTTATCGGATCCAACTTTCTTCGCTCCAATTCTCGCGAATCCCTTGTTACTCGCACTCTCACGATTTCTCGCAGGATTCACAGCCGGGATAAGCCCTGCTGCACTGGCAGCCTACGTGTACGACGTAAAAGGCAGCCTCGGAAAATTCTCTGCATATGGCTCACTAGGTTCAGGCCTGGGTAACCTAGTTGCTGGGCTAACAGCATTGACAGGCACGATAGTCGCCGGATTGATCTCATTATACTCAGGCGTGTTTATCATAAGCTCCCTCTGCTTCCTCATAGCCTTCCTCATCTCTCTACCAATGTCCTCCAAGAACAACAGACACCTGAAAGTCCCATTCTTCCCAACAACTCTCATGAAGAAGAACTGGTACGTGTATTCGGCGTTCTTCTTCAGACACTTTGGAGCAAACGCCATATGGGTAATCTACCCACTCTTCATAGTTAGCGTTGGAGGAAACCAGTTCTGGATTGGAGTCATATACTTCCTCAACGCTTTCACCCAGTTCTTCATCATGCAACTTCTCGGTCGGTTCACCGATAGAAGACTATTAGGCACAGGTCTGCTTCTCTCCACAGCTACATTCGTAGCAATCTCATTAAGCCAAAGCTTCTACTGGTTACTGCCCACACAGCTATTGCTAGCATCCGCGTGGTCGTGCTTATACGTCGGGTCAATCGTCTTCTTGATGGAACACAACATAGAGAAAGCCACTTCAACCGGCATACTGAACTCGGTGGCAAATCTCGCCACAGTTCTAGGGAGTCTATTGGGAGGAGTTGTCTCACAGTTCTTCGGCTACCTAGCGACGATGTATGTGGCAGCCTTACTAACCTTGTTCGGATACGCCCTATTCAAGATCGGAGTGCGTAAGGCATTCAAAGCACGAACAAGAAATAAGATGCCTCCATAGAACGCCAGTGCGCGCTAGTATTCTTTTCACGGTCGGATAGCTGTAGTGATTTCCAGTTCTGCAAGTTTATTTTCTGTCGGTATTCCCTTGCTCAAATCCCATCCTCTTTCATCATAGTAGTCTATAATAAGCCGAGCCGCTATATCCTTCGTTATCTCTTTTCCAGCATAGAAGTCGAGCAACTTGAGTTCAAGGTTGCCTGCACGTAGGGGTGTGAACCATTGGTCAGGGAACTTGTCAGAACTGCTGTCAAACCCCTCTCTATGGTTCAAGATTCGTAGGAGGTTCCAGCTTCGTTCAGCTGCCCGCAGGAGCTGCTGAGAGGTTTTCTCGATGCCTGTCGCCGCGGAGTACAACTTGGCGCATAGCTCAGCGCTGTAGAACCTGTTTATGTGAGCCCTCGCGCATATGCCGAGCGAAGACAGAAGGGTGTACCAGTCCTCGGCATACCTTGTGAGCCTCCCCACGTTTATCCCCATCTCAGGCTTAGGAGGCATGTAGATTCTCTGAACGGCGTCTTTTGGTATGCCCATTCTCTCAAAGTGCCTAAGGAAATGATCCAGTGGTCGTCCTGGGGCAAGGTACGTAGGTGAGCCACCGGAAGCGACGTGCGCTCCACGCGGATTCACGACCTGCTCGAACTCCATTGTCCCAAGCCTCAGCATCCTAGGATCCCACACTATGTCAACCCCCTTTATGTTTACAGAGTACTTTTCCGAGCCCCTTATAGACCCAACTATGGTTCTCCACCCGCCAGCCAAGATGCTTCCGAGCCATCCTCTTCGCTTTGAAATAAGCTCGATCAGCCACATCATTGTTTGGAAGTCCTTCCTAGGCTCCACGCCCTCCGTCATTTCCGTCGTTATGAGACCATCTCGATACATATCTGAGATGGCGCTCAAGAGCGACATCGCGGCGTAGAGATCAATCCCACTTCTGTTCAGGGCGTCCAAGCACTTCACAGCCTGCCCGTGATTCGTGATTCCGTCAACTAATAGAAGCCAGAAAGCGTTCATGACGGACGTCATGTGACTTGTCAAGCCCTTGAAGTCTCCATCTTTCTTTACCTCGAGGATGTCCTTATCTCCCAAGGGGCATGACGGACATGCTCTCCGTGCCTTCTTCAATTTCTCAAGGTAGAGTTTCTCGGTGCACTCTGCAGCCTTCTCTCTTCCACCAGTGGCTCCAACGGCCATGGAGATCGGCGCTCCACTTAGCATTCCTAAATCTACAACTGTGGTTCGTTTCGGGTACTCATAGATCTCTTTCATTAGGCTTTTGCACAATTCTTGGAATTCCTTTGGTTTTGCTACCTCGACTCCTCGGGTCCCCTTCGCGACGATAGCTTTCAGGTTCTTGGCGCCCATAACAGCGCCCAGTCCGCCTCTCCCAATGGTTGAAGACTTGTCAACGAGGGCGAGTGAGAATCTGACAAGTTTCTCTCCCGATGGTCCGATAGAGATCACGCTTGAGCCTCTATAGAACTCAGCTAGTCTGTTGTAGGTCTCGTTAGTGTCTAAACCCCATAGCCCACTTGCATTAATGATATCAACATCGCCATCATAGATCTTCAAATAGCATGGGTTCTCAGACCGTCCCCTTATGACGACGTGGTCGTACCCTGAATTCTTGAGCATCAAGCCGAAGCGCATACTACTACACGCAATACTGACCGCGCCCGATAATGGAAACTTGGAAGCAACAACAGTCCTGGACGACCCAGGAGCGCTAGTCCCAACAAGAGGACCAACACCAAGAATGACGGGGTTCCCCGCTGAAAAAGGATCAACTTTGGACGGTATCAGATCAGAAGCTAGTTTCACATTGATTCCAAAGCCACCAACAAAGTCATGGATCAAGGAGTCTTCGAGAGGCTCCTCATCAACCTTGCGGGAAGTCAAGTCCACCTTCAGGATGCGCCTGCTATACCCGTATGGCACCATTTCCATCTTCTACCTCCTACGATTGCTGGTTTCTCTAGCTTCTAGCGCTCCATACGGGCATGCGCTTATACACAGGCCACACTTGTCGCAACCATCGGAGAAACTAACAGTGATCCCTTCCTCCCCTTCAGAGAAATCATTAACCTGAACTTGGATCATAGCCTTGGAAGGATTGAACACTCCAGTATGTGTTAATGAACATTGAAGCTGGCACCTCAAGCAACCCGTGCATTTCGCACTTTGCGTGGCTATTTCCGGCGCTCCTTTAACTCCACTCAAAACAGATCAACGCCTCACAAGCGTCTATTAAGCCTCATGATACTATCCTTCATCTATTGGTCACACTTGAATATAAGTTCGTGTGAACAAATCGACAAGGAGTCTAACAAGAAGATGTCAGTTATTCGTGCCTTCTCATCTGAGGAGCTACCTACGTATTTCCCTCTGGGACACTTCGCTAATGATATTAAGAGGGAGGTCGGATAATTCATTGAAGTGCGGCGCAGTCAGGAGAGAAGCATGAGCGCGGTATCGAACTCAACAGAAAACGTTCTTCACTGCAAGGATTGCCCAAGATGGTATGGCGCCGAGGACGAGGAACTCGGTTCCTGTAGCATAAAGCACGCGAGAGGAGACAAGAAATACGTTACGCAAGGATATCATGAATGCGATGAGCCGGAACAGATAGAATGGTTTGAAGAACAGAAGATGGCTCACAAGAAAAGATCCTCTAAAACAGGACCATTGTCACGATTATAGACTTAATTCAAGCTGTCGATTCTTTCATTGCGGGTACTTGTTTCAAATAGGGTTGAGAGGAGGAACCACTCAAGTGTCATGGTTCTCTATCCGCAGATTCACTCTCGATGACATAGAATTCGCGTTCCAGATAACAAGTAAGGAAAACTGGGGCTACTCAAAGAAGGACTTCGCATCAATGTTGGATGAAGGTCTCGGTAGCCATTTTGTCGCTGAGGAGTCTGAGGGGAGGCGCGGGATCGGTATGATCTCAACCTACGACTATGGAGGTAAACTTGGCTGGATCGGCAACGTCGTCGTTTTAGAGGAGTTCAGGCAGAGAGGAGTAGCCTCAGCCCTCGTGAAGCATGGGGTGAAAAACCTCAGAACAGATGGAATCAAGACAATCAGACTCTATAGCTACTTACAAGCTGAGCTCCTGTACCGGAGGCTGGGGTTCATCAGAGAAGGAGTTCTTGGCGTCTTCTCAGCAAGATTTGGTGGCCGCAGGTCACAAGCTGGTAGCAAGGTATCAAGCAGCAAAAGCAACCTGATGACTGTGGATCAAGTCAATTTGGAGAGACTTTTCCACCTAGATGAGACGTGTTTTGGTGCGGACAGGAAGAAAATGCTAAAATCAGTGATCCAAGACAAGAATGCAACATCTTTCGTAGAGGCCCAAGGAACAAGCAGAGACAAAATTCTTGGCTACGTGATTGCTTCCAAGGGCGAGACCGACTGTAATATCGGACCAATGGTCTGCGACCCGAAACGGGAAGACATTGCAGAGGAGCTAATCGAAGCCACAATGGACCATTTCAACGCAGAGAAGTTTTCGATGGTGACGGCATTAGAAAATGTGACAAGCACAAAAATTCTTCGCAAGCTAGGCTATGAGAAAACAATCGAAGTTTTAAGAATGAGAAAGGGTAGAAACCTCTACAATGGGAGACCAAAATGGATCTTTGCGGTAGGCGGACTAGAGAGGGGGTAGAAGAGCAACGACGGGAACTGACATGTCTTACCATCAGAGTGACCGAAGAAATTTTCGTCGCTACAACTCCTGCGACATGAATTTCTAGAAGCATATAAATACTGAAGGATGGTTCTAATATCCAAGGATCAGTCTCAAGTTGGTGCAAGGATTTGAGTTACCAAATTCCGCAAGTAAACCTAGGTCCAAGAGGAGAGTTGATACCTAATCCTAGCGAAAACATAGTGTCAACATACAAGCTCGTCGACTACGACAAGTACGAAGGAGACTTCCACATCACAGACATGCGAATCGTTTGGATCGGAACAAAGCACAAAGGTGGATTCTTAGGAAAGGTAGCCAAGGCAGCCGTTGTTGTGGGAGCGGCTGCCATCGCCGCAACTGCTGCAAGCAAGGCTGGGAAACAATTCGGAGTGCCTCCAAGAGTAGCTGGAATAGGGGCAGGCGCAGCAGTGGGATTAGGAATGGCGAGCCTAATGACAAGACATAAAGATGGTGCACCGACAACGATAAGCATACCATACGAGGTGCTCTCAGACGCTCAGATTGGCAAAGACAAGGAAGAGGTACTAGTATCGACACAAGTGGGTGCATTCAAATTTAAGTTTGAGAAAAAGGAAGAGGCACAGACTGTTACCACTGTAATTAAGGCTCAGAAACTAAATGCGCAGAGAAGGCCTCCTGTTCCGGCAGTACCACCATATCAACCAGCTCCCCAGTACGCACCTCAATACCAAGCGCCACCGCCGCCAGCATATGGCTATCCCCAACCACCGCGTGGTGGGGTGAACTACTGTCCTCACTGCGGAAGTCCTCTTGAGCCTGGCGCAAGATTCTGTCAGAATTGTGGGGCAAGAGTGGACTAGTTGTTTGTGACGGAATAGAAGGAGTGAGTCAGCTCAGCTCCACATCTTTCTTCCCTCTAGCGGAGTTCTCTTTCCTCTCGTTGAAGACCCTTTTTGAAGGTTCTCTAGCGATCTATTCTTTACATAGTTCTTCTTGGAGCTTCTGGAATCTCTTTCTTAGTCTTGTTTTGTGATCCAGCAAGTTTCTGACATCAGATTGAGCGGCTCTGAGTCTTTTTTCTTTGCTTTCTTCTTTCTCGCCAATCCGCTCTTCATCTGGCGCTTCTTCTTTCCCGTCTTCTTCCAAGGATATCCTTCCATCGTCCTTGACCGTATATCTTGTTTGCCTAGTCACTTTCTCTAACTCTCTTAGCTTCATCGATATCTGGCATCTGACACCCTTGAGTTTTCTGTATGCTTTCCTCAACTCCTTCTTCTTTTCTTCACTGTTAGTTGCTGCAGCAGGTTCCCATCCTTCGGACATCAACTAAACGAACCCTCCTGAGGACGTCTTCATTACGTGTACTACTCTTGGGCAGAGAAAATAGGCGGAATATGCTGTACTCCAGTTGCGTTGTCTCCGAGATTAATGTTAGATAGAACAAGTAGCCTAAAAGAATTTCCGAAATACGCTGAACACCAAAATGTCAGAACAAAGAGTCTCGAGAACAAAGGGAATGAAAAACCGGGAACTGCATGAAGTTATTCCCTGAAAAATTGGGAACTCTTCTTGTCACCTTAATGGGGTGTGTTCTGCTAAGTTATGTTTTCCTCAACGCTGTCCAAGAGTCTTTGACAACAGAATCCCTTTTTGAAGCTCCGCCCATCGCAAGGCGGAAACATGACTGCGAACCTATCGAGCCCGCATCTGGAGAAAAGAGATTTGTCATAAAATGGGCACTCCCCGGAAGTGGAGGTATGCTCTGAGAGGAGGGCTTTAACGCGGTCTTCCCTCAGAAGAGGGTTGTAAAAACAATGGGTGAGTTCTTCGGTCACGGAGCGTCAGCCTCCACCTCCCGGGGAAACCCGTACAAGAATGTACTCACAAACCCCCTAAAGAAAGGGGAGAGAGACCTCTGTAAAAGTGAATTATTGCGCAGTCCATGAACTCTTAAGGAGCGAGTTTACGGAACTGATATGTCCTCAAGTTAGGATAGTCTCCACTTTGCCCACAGCTACCCAATTAGAAAAGCTGAATGGGGAATCTGCAGACAGAAAAAGCGGGGAGAATAGATCTGATGCGCTTGTTCTCACATGGACGTACGTGACCTAGCTTGAGCCAAGCGCCTCGGATAGCTTTTGCTTCCAGCCCCCTACCTTGTCCATAATCGCGTCTTTCTCCCTCTTATCGAGAGGTCTCTCAGGATACCTTGCGAGTTCCCTAGCCGTGGAGGCAAGCTCATAGATTGCCCCGAACTTCCGAGTCATGGTCATGACCTTATCACGCACATCCAGTATCGCCTTCGCAACTGCTCCTGCGTTGAAGTTGATCGATTCCTCAATTGACTGGAAAACTTGATCAACCGAAGATGAGAACATGCGAGGTCCCGTCGTGAAGCCACCTTTGCTAACAGGAGGGGTTGGTGATGGAGTGGCTGCTGAAGGCGGAGCGACCTTCCGGTCTGATGGAGGCGAAGGCGGAATTGGCGGTCCGCCTACTGGAACCGTCGGCCGCGTTGGAGGAGTCGGTGCAGCTTCCCTGGCGGCGGGAGCCTGCAAGCCCAGCAAATCTTGTTGCATTCGCTTTGTTGCTTCTTCGAGGTCCCTTATTGTTTCAAGCGCCTTTGATCCAGCTTCCCTAATTGTGGATATTTGCTCAGTAACCTCGCCGAGTTCAGGCAACTGAACTTCTCCAGCTGTGACGCCTCTGGGGACTTGCTTCGCTGCCTCGCTAATCATTTTTACTGCTTCAAGCGCCCTGGTACTCTCGTCTCTGATAGCTACAACTTGGTCGGCAGCTTCGCCTAGGTCAGGCGGCCGGAAAGACTCTATGGCCTTCAAAGCTTGCTCTGACCGCTGTCCCAGTTGTGACAGGGTTTCGAGCGCCTTTTGAGTACTCTCCCTAAAAGTTGTCAAGTGATCAGCTGCTTCCTCCATCTTGATCACTGTGTTAGTTAGAGGAGCTACCATGTTGTCAATCTGGGCAAGAAGCTTGTTGAAGCGTAGCCCAACATCATCACTCAACGCTCTAAGAAAAGTTATGATCTGGTCAACTTCCTTCATCAATTCGCTTATTTTCACGCCGACTTTCTTCTCGATTTCACTCTCCGAACTCTCCTCCAAACCTCAACCACACCTCACTTCATACCAGACATCTGGACATGAATAGCACGAGCATATCAGACCTGGCTCTCAACAGCATATTTAATTAGCAATAAAGCATTTTAATATCTTTGCTTTCAGAGCTTGGATAGTAAGCCACATACTTTTTTCAATCGTTTCACGATAAGAAAAGAAACCACTGCATAGACTTGGGTTCTTCTCAAACGAGGCGACGGTTTTAGGGCGGTAGCGATTCTTGGTTTCCTTGGTGTTGTACTGGGGATACCTGCCTTGACCTACCAGTTCAGACTCACTCCTCTTGCTATTACTCAGTTGTGCTTAGACTTCGTGATTTCTTTCTTAGCTATCTTCCGGTAAGAATTCAGAAAATTGCTGTGCTTCAAAGGAGCCTGACACTGTTCTCTACATGAAGGGAGTAATTCTTGGACGGAAAATTGCTTTATCGAGGGGTTCCATACATAGACTAAACGAATGGAAGCAGAAGGCCCCACAATAAGAAAGACGAAACGATCGGTATAGCCGCATTGTCTGTTCCCGAAATGCAAACAATTTCGACCACAGATACAGCGACAGACACCACCAAAGCAGTGAAAAGCAGTCTCTCAATTGGAACTGCCACTGGAAACAGGAAAAATGCGAACATGACTCCAATGAACGTCATAGCTATTACTGCCAACGAGCCTTCAGCACTCTTCGTTTTGCCACGCCACACGTGAAACTTATGCCTACCGAGAGGTCTACCCACGGCTTCGCCCGCGGCATCACCCCAGGAAACAGCAAGAATCGAAGAGACAAAGACGGATGGAACATTGATGAAAAGAAGGAAAACAATGGCGAAAGCGATCAATGTAAGAACGGACACAAGAAATGTTTGCAGCAAGCTTCCACCCTCCCTTGTCCCGGCTGACAAAACCACTCTTTTCACGTCAGGCCCAAGAAGGGAGCACCCAAAGACACCCACCACGAAAATTGCTATAGTGATGCCCGGACCAGTTAGACTACTGTAGAAAGGAAGAGTAAACCCGATAAGGGAGCTTATCATTACATGTGAAAACTTGCGGGATACCCACCTCTCATTGCCCCGTCTAGCAAGAATGCAAGACACCGTTAATGAAACAACAGCCAGACTATCGACCAGAATGATCAGCAAGATGTCCAGCAGGGTTAATGATGAGAACGACAGCTCAACCATGACTCCGTCTCACCTTGGTTCTCGCACTCTCCGCAGACGCGGTGTAGACTTCCTGGAACTCTCGAATCACTCTCCATTTAGATATCTAGCCACACATATTTGGGTTTTTGCACGGAAAGGGCTCATGACAAGTGTGTGTAAAGCCTTTCCAAGTGATTAAATCTCGTTTTTGTTTGGAGAGATTTGCGGAAGCACCTCTTCTTCTTCCTCCTCCTCCTCTTCTTGGCAGAAAGTCGCTGCTTGTCCGGAGAATGGAGGTCTCGCGGAAGAATGGGAACGATTGATCAGGGGAGTCCCCGTCCGTCAAAATTGCGACCTTTTACATGCATATCTCCAACCGTGTGCCAGTTCGCCACAACTTATATGAACTGCGCTCCGAAAAACTTAACTGAACAAGGCTCTATCATTGCGATTCTCACATTCAAATGAGCGCCAGGGGGAAACTGGAATATGGAGAACCTGAACTACAATTTCAAGGTCGTTGTCCTGGGGGATCCTGGTGTAGGCAAGACTTCACTAGTGAGAGTTTTTGCGACAGGGAAATTTGACAGGAATTACATCCCTACACTAGGAGTTAACATTCTCACAAAAGATGTCAATTTCAAGGGTGTCAAAGTCACTCTAGTTATCTGGGACTTGGCCGGACAAGGCTTCATGGACAATGTCAGAGCGCAGTACTATACTGGTGCTCAGGCCGCGATAATGGTTTACGACGTAACTAAAGAGAATACCTTTAAGGGTATCGCTGCTTGGAATGACGAATGCAGGAAACTTGCGCCAAACATACTGCTAAAGACTATAGTCGGAAACAAGGTTGATCTAGCTTCGGAGAGAAAGGTTCCAACCGACGACGGATCAAAGTTCGCCAAGAAGATAAATGCTCAGTTCTTTGAAACCTCCGCACTCTCAGGTAAGAACGTTGAACCAATGTTCAATAGTTGTAGCTGGGACATGTTGAAAAACCACCTTGCCTTCCTCGAGAAGAAAGTATCCATCCTACAGACAAAGGACACAGCTACGGAGGCGACAAAACCGTTAGCAAAGTAGACGGGAAGGTGGTCAGTGTGCCCGATGTTGATCGACTAAAAGAGGTGAGGAAAAAAGCAGAGGACGCCATTAATGCACTCGAAACCAAAAAAGTCAAAGGAGAAATCCCAGAGAGCGAGTACGAAGCTTGGAAGCGGGAATTGACGAAAAACATAGAGAAGATAGACTTAGCACTTGAAGGCAAGAATAATCCGAAGGCGGAAGAAGAAGACAAAGCCATTGATTCAAGGCTAAAAGCGTACCCTAAGTCCCAAATCGAAGCCGTTCTGAAAGGTTTGCTTGAAGGCTCTGTGGAAAGTTTAGCCCCCGTTTTTGACTGGAAGTTCGGGAGTCGTTACCCAAGAGTCGAAGAGGATGCAGGTCTAGCGACTGAAGAATCCAAATCTCTTCTCGAAAAGCTATGCGAGTCTGGTGGTCTGCAGCGGGAGTTCCACGATGTGTATGTTAAGTGCCCAAAATGCAACTCGTTCTCTGTCCGCTCAAGACTTAGCTGCCCGTCATGCAGTTCCTCTGATATAGTCAATGGTGCGGTGATAGGGCACTTTAAGTGTGGGTACGCTGACTTCACCGATCGGTTCAAGAAGGAGAATGAGAAGTACGTTTGCCCAAAGTGCAAGGGAGAACTGAAAACAGAAGGAGCCGACTACCAGAAACCCGGTATATGGTTCAAGTGCCAAGCCTGCAACAAGTTCTTTTCAACAGCTGTGATAAAACAGTTATGCAACAATTGTGGTGCCTTGTTTGAGAACGAAGAGGCTGTTCTCTACAGAGCTCCTTCTTACACGCTTTCACCTCACTTTGAAAAAGGAATTGTAAGTGGACTCTTGATCGCGCCGCCAGTGAAGGAGAGCTTATCTAACGTGGGGTTGAAACTCGAGGCACCTTTCATTCCGACTGGCAACTCGGGCGAAAAGCAGCAATTCATGATGGGGATAATCGACACGAATGCGCCGGAGGCCAAACCGATTGTGGTCGACGTTGTTTCCTCTGATACTAAGGTTGACGTAAGAGAAGTGGTAACCTTCTTCGCCAAAGCCTGCGACATCGATGCTTCTGTTGGAGTTCTAATAGGGCTACCCGCATTTAGTGAGGAGGCTAAGAAAGCGGCATCGAGCTACGGAGTGTTGACGGTGGATGGGAATGAAAGAAAACAGATTCCTTCCTTGTTCATCAAGGTTATAGAGTCAATTACCAAGACAAACGTTGACGAAGTAAAGAAGGAAATCGCTGCCATAAAATCGGCTCTTGGAGTATAGTATCGGGACTCACGAGTGACTGACAGCACCCTGCGTGGTCTAGTTCGTGTCCAGTATCTCCTTCACCAACTTCTTTTTCTCTTCTAGATTTGCCTGCCTAAAAATCATAATTCGTTGCGCTTGGGGGGAGCCTGCGCCATGCAAAGATTCAGTTCTGTAGCTGAGTGAAGCGACTCCCATCGAGATGTTCTCCAAGAACCTCAGAAGTTTATAACGATCCTCCGGAGATACCCCGTCATACGTTGAGAGATATTTCTTCACTAACGGTCCAATCTCTGGATTGTCAAAATCGGCTTGGGAGGGCATCGTGCAGATAATGCCACCAGCTATATCTTCCGCTAATCGCCCAATTTCGTAGGGAAATCTAGTGACATTCTGCTTGTTGACATTCGCAAGTAACATGTCCATTTCAAAGTTGCCCGCTTCCCTCTTGAAGCCCTTAGCACTGCATGCCAAACTGCAGCAAAAGAGGGTCTCATTTAGATGAACCATTTCAGTGAGTTTGTCTCGTATGTGTGAAGCTTCCTCTACCCCATTGTATTGGGCACATAGAGCTGCTGCACCAATAAGGACATCCCCCACACCTGTTTTACATGCATAAGATTGCCTATGGAAACCCGCAAATCTATTCACTAGTTCTCCAGTAAACTCAGTCTCTCCTTGCATAAACACGTGTTCATGAGGAATAAACACGTCATTGAATACAACGAAAATCTCTTGCCCGCCGTATTTCCAGTTTCCCACGTCTAGCTTGCCTTTCTCCATTTTTCGAGTGTCGGATGTCTGTCTACCATAAATCATTGTGATCCCTTTTTCATCGGTATTGACTCCGAAACTCACTGCGTACTCTTCTTCTCCTGGTCTCAAAGCTAGCGTAGGCATTACAATTGCTCGGTGGGAATTCAAGAAGCCAGTCTGATGAAGTTTTGCGCCTCGCACTATGATTCCATCTTTGTTCTCGTCAACGATGTGCAGATAAGCATCTGGATCAGACTGCTTGTCAGGTCTCTTGCTTCGATCCCCCTTCGGATCTGTCATCGATCCTGCCACGAAAAGATCCTGCTTCTGCACATCAGACCAGTATCGCTTGAATCGTTCGTGGTAATCCGTATCATGCTTCTTGTCAATCTCCCAAGTTACACTGTAAAGGGCGTTCGCCGCATCGAAACCCACACATCTCTGAAAACAACATGCGGTTTTCTGACCTACAAGTCGCTGCATTTCAACTTTCTTGATCAAGTCATCCACTGATTGGTGAATATGCGTAAACCGGTTTATCGTTTCTCCAGTCAGGTGCGACTTGGCCGTCATCAAATGCTTATACTGATCCATATTGGCAAGTTCGTAGGTCTTTTTCGCGGCATTGATGGAAGGCTCTATGATCTTATAGTACGGGTGTTTCCAGAACTCAGAAGTCTTTTCTCCGAATATGTAGAGGTTGACATCTCTCCTTATGCTTTTCAAGTACTCTTCAGGTGTTTTCAACGGCATGCTTATTCACCCAAACGATTAGGTTATACTCTAAGAAGCGGATAACCTTTTTCCTATATCCTATCATGATAAGGATGGAGTTGTCCACCTTGCATGCACACGCATTCTATCACGATGAGAAGGAAAGGAGAAAGTGGCAGAACCCAGAAGCCATCTTGGCTGATATCGGCCTGAAACCTGGCTTCACATTTATAGATGTGGGATGTGGGGAGGGCTTCTTTACGCTTCCAGCCGCAAGAATCGTAGGTAAGAAAGGAAAAGTCTATGGGGTAGACGTATACAAAGAGGCCATAGACCATTTAGAGGAGAAAGCAGCGAGGGAAGGACTGACAAACCTCAACCTGACAGTAGGAGCAGCTGAGAGTACAATCTTGTGTGAAAGATGCGCTGACATCGTTTTCTTCGGAATCGACCTACACGACTTCAGAGACTTAGGGAAAGTCCTATTCAATGCCAGTATGATGCTGAAACCTACAGGGCACTTGGTTGACTTGGATTGGAAAAAAGAACCCATGGAAATAGGCCCACCATTGCACATAAGATTCAGCGAAGAAGAGGCGAGAGGGCACATTCAGAAGGCAGGTTTCGACATCGAAAGTGTGAAAGACATGGGACCATACCACTATCTCATTGTGGCGGTACCCGAATGAGGCAAGGCGGTAATGCTGCCTTCGGCTCGTGGCTGTGCGTTGGAAAGTGCGCTAGCTCATTCCTTCTAGTTCAGACTTGACTGAGTTCGAATCCTCCGCCGTCTTAGGATGAAAAATGCAAGACCCAAGGAAGATACTAAAACTACGACCATTATCGCATATAGTAAGATGGGTTGAAAGGCTAGGTTCTGAAGGGTTATCCAAGTGATTGATTGCGGAGCAAGTTCTAGCACAACTAGTCCTTTGGATGGTAATTGATCAGTTGAGATCTCCCGACCACTCCAGTCGGTTCCAACCGAAGCTGATCCATGAAGTGTGCGAATCGTATAACTAGGCGTATCAGCTGAGAAGTTTTCAAATAAAACGCTGCAGGAGATAGATCGATCTTCATTATTTGCTATCAAGACATTTGACAGAGTCGAGTTGCCATTACGCGTGGCGAGAAAACTGATACTCAGTGGCATCTGGATTGTGGAAGTGGATGAGAAATTGAGGATGATTGGAGTCTGCTTCATGCTGGCGAATGGCTCCAAGGCGTGATAAATGAACTTGGCAGTTGTGGGATTGCGAGTCAGCAGGCCGAAATTCGCTTTCCAACCCCACAAAGGATGTTGATAAGCAATCGGCGCATCTTTCGCCATAGCAAAACAAGCGATAGTTATTCCAACATAGGCTGCCCCGATTAGAACATTCGCTCCATGAACCGCCATTCCCATTGTATCCCAACCTGTGTCGTTATTCAAGCTCTTCCCCCACTCGTCGAAGACCAAGTCAATGCCTTGGAAACCCTGAGCAGACACAACTCTTCTGCCCTCCACCATTGCCTTCACAACCATAGATGCATCATCATCATAACCGTGCCACGAGAAGAAGTCCAAGGGTAAGTTGTGGGTTGCGACATACGCGAGAAACTGCGGAGCCCAAGAGGAGAAGATATTCGCCAAACCCGGACCGCCAATACTGAAAGAAATACCCAATTGCCGAAGACGCAAACTAACATTACCATAGAGTTCGAAGAACTCACCCATGGTTCCATTCCAAAACTGGTTGAAATCAGGTTCATTTCCGATCTCGATGTAGTCTAGGGCATAAAAGTGTCCTGTATCATTTGGCCATCCTTGCACATAGTGTCGAACAACTTGAGCAACAACCTCAGCATACACAGTGACGTTCTTTGGGGGATCATTCGGCTTTCCATTGCGAGCTAACGAAATCGGGCATCCTGTGAAAGTGAAAAGGGGGAGCGCATTCACGCTGTAAGTCACGTTGAAGAGCATATCGAGGTAAGTCCAGTTGTAGTATGCAGGATTACGGGCGTCGTCCAATGTGGTTCCGTTGAAGATTACATGTCTGTATTCGAATCCGAGATCGTAGCCCAATTGACTGCCAAAGGCACACCAAGTCCGGAGTCTTTGTAGACCCAAATCACGGAAAAGACCAAATGCTACTGAATCACCATAAAGCCTCGTGACATCAGGTCCATAATCATTAGTGCCAACCAGCTCATGGATATCCCCGGCGTGACTTGCCCCATCTATCTCAATACTTGCTTCGATCCCCGAGCTTGTACTGCGCAAGAATGCAGTTCCACGATCTCTTATGTGAACATATGATCCACAAGTGGAGCAAGTCAAAAAGAGAAGAGACAGTAATACTGCAATTCTAAACCTCATATTCGCGGGATTCTCTTTGACCCTCATATTAATGTTTTGATTCTCAATATTTCCTTCTATTTTTAAGCAAGAGTGAAAAGGTTCGTCTACATGGAGTATTAACCCAATAATCGCCCAGACTTGGTGTCGCACAGCGAGCGCGAGATGACCTTTCTTGAATCAGTTAGCAAATAGGAGTAAAAAGAGTCGAGCACCTAGTAGGTCGCCAACAAACCGCCCCTTTTCACGTTCCTCCGAATTCTCCTAAGAACAATGTACCTTAAGAGCAACAGTGGCAAAGTCGCAGCTACTAGCACGGATATCTCTACACAGGCTTCAGCAAACATCCATCCGTACACCGCTTAAGCGATTTCGACTGGATACTTCCCGAAATTCTGTGAAGCTTTGAACAAGGTCACTATGTTGTCTGGCGGCACATCGGGTTGTATGTTGTGAGCAGCGGCGAGTATGTAGCCTCCTCCAGGAGCCAAGTCTCTTACTCTCCTCTTGACCTCCTCTTCCACATCTCTTCTTGTGCCTTTCGGCAAGACGTATTGTATGTCTATTCCGCCGTGGTAGCAGATCTTCTTGTCGTACTTCTCGATGAGGTGACGTGAGTCCATGTCCTTCGCCCTAGGTTGTATAGGGTTCAGAATGTCGATGCCAACCTCCGCCAAGTCACCTATTATTGGTTCCACGGATCCACAGCTGTGGATCTGGATCTTTGCTTTTTTCGCCAGTCCTTTGATCAAACTAACAAGTTCCCTCAACCGAGGTTTCACGTACTTCCTCCAAAGCGCCGGGGAGATGAGTAGCCCGTTCTGGTGACCGTAATCGTCGGCGCAGAGCACAACCGTGGCGCAGTCTCCAACTTCATTGAGGTATGGCTGCCAGAAGCGCTTGTTTATCTCCAGAGTCTTGTTCAACACTGCTTCCGCAAGCTCTGGATTGGCCACGAGCTCATAGTAGAACTTGGTGAAACCCCTTAGCCACACCGCGAACTCCATTATTCCGCCAAGGAGCACATCTGCTGTTACTGCGAACCCCTTCTCGAGTGAAGCCTGCGCTCGCTTGTTAAGACCCTTGAATCTCCCCTCATGAGCCAAAGGCCCCTTGTAAGCCTCAACATCCGCGATGCCCTTCGCACTGTAAAGCGGCGCTTTGTCTTCAACGAATTCATAGTAGTACCCGTGATACTGCTTCCTCAATGTGAAGCCGAACTCGTTTACTATCCACCCTTGCCCGCGCTTCACTTCATCTTCTCTCGGCGGGTTCGGTCTCACGTGTCTAAAATCAACGCCCAAGATTTCCAAGATGCGTTCATCTGGTTCCACCAAACCTTGCATTAGATCCCAGATCCTAGACTCAGGGGCCGTCAATTTCAAGTGAGTCAGAAGTCTATCGTAGGCGACCTTACTGATGCCGCTTATCGGTCCTCCCAAGTCTATTGGGACCCTGTCTGGCTCCTTCTTATTTATCGCCTTTATGACTCTCTCCAAGGGCTCCATGCGCTCAACTCCCAACCAACTTCTTGCAAAGTCTCACTGCCTCTATGGCATCCTTCCCGTAGGCATCCGCTCCGATTTCCCTCGCAAAGTCGTCATTCACCGCGCCACCGCCAACTATCACTTTGACCTTGTTTCTAAGTCCCTGCTTCTTCAATTCATTGATAACGTTCCTCATTTCCTCCCTTGTTGTAGACAGTAGCGCAGACATGCCAAGGACATTCGCCTTCTCGCGTCGAATGGCTTCAACGAATTTCTCTGGAGGTACGTCAGAGCCAAGATCAATCACATCTACGCCAGCTGGTCTAAGCATCAGAGATACAATGTTCTTGCCCAAATCATGCAGGTCTCCCCTCACGGTTCCTATGACAATCTTTCCGCCAGCTTTGATTGACTCACTTGACTTGAGCAGAGGACTGAGGAGCTTTATTACCTTCTCCGCCATCATCCCTGCAAAGAGCAATTCTGGCAGATAGTAGTCTCCCTTCTCAAACTTACTGCCTATCGCATTCAATGCATCAGAAATGCTCTTCACCAGGATATCGCCGGCCAATTTCGTTTTCAAGCACATTTCAGCGACTTGCAGAGCATCTGATTCGCTCGATTTCTCGACTCCATTAATCAGCGCATCCTTGAGTCTGCCTGGCAAAGAAGCTTCACTCATTTTCTCACCTCAAATCATCTCGGTTCAGGCAAAGGAAACCGAACCCAAGCGCCAACCGCTATTCCGTGATTCTGAAATCCATATTGCAGTTTACAGTTATCAGTTACCTTGTCTTTATGGTTTTCGTCCTACGATCAAGATGAACTCCCTTTTGACAGTGATCGGAGGCTCAGCTATTATTGGTGGTTGGCAGGAGCCCACAGATTTGATCACTTCACTTCGATCAATGAGGAAACCGCATTTTCGCAACTTGTCTTCGTATGAGGAAGCGTCCTCGAGAAAGATACTGAATTTCTTGATCCGCATCTTCTCATTGAATTCGCTGCGAAGGGTTCCCATGCGTTCATCACGCGGAGAATATGCTCCAAAGAAGAAGCGTCCTCGTCTTCTGAGCAAACGATAAACTTCTTTGAAGAACTCAACTTTCTTCCCAGGTTTATAGTCGTCTATGACGAAAAGGGAAACTATGTTGTCTGCGATGCCATCTTGACACCTGAGGTCGAAAATATCTCTTTCAATGACGATAGTCATTCTCTTTCGAGCAAGCTGCAGAAAGGGTGGGGAGAAATCCACGCCAACTATGTTCCTACACCGTACGATCTCCTCAAACAAACCAGTTCCGCAACCTAGATCAATGGACACAGCATCTTGCCTTGATACGTAAGGGCGTGCCCACTCCGCAACAATTTTGAGGGCTTCCAGCCTACCGGAAGTCTTCACAACAGACTCGAAATCACTCGGGTCGCGGGTATGCCAATGTTCCCTTACAGCCTCATCTGAACTCTCTTCATCAGAATGATACTCCGTGATCCGCCTTCCGGACATCTGAATCATGACCCTAAACATATTAAGAGGGAAACAGAACAGACTACAGTTAGAAAAGAGCAACTTAAAGGTGTTCTGAGAAATGCCGATATTGGGTATTGATTACGGCAAGTGTGTCAACTGTGGCATATGCCTAAGAATCTGTCCCACAAACTTCGTGGAGGACAAGAATCAAGACAAGATATTATTCGAGGATCCAAAGAGAAGATGCTCTCTTGACGGACACTGCATTGCGGTCTGCCCTGAAGACGCTATTCTCCACAAGAACATGGGTCAATGTGTTAGCTTCGAAGGAGTCGACAAACCTGAAACATTCGTATCATACGACTCGCTGTATAAGCTGCTTAGGGCACACCGCTCCATACGTCACTATAAGAAGGAAAAGGTCCCAACAGATCTTCTGCAGAAAGTCTGCGATGCCATGCAGTACGCTCCAACCGGCGGTAACATGAGATCTGAATACTACTCGATCCTCTCTGATGGGAAACAAATAAAGACATTGTCGGACGCTGTTCAGAAAGAACTACTGAGCTATCCTGCCTGGCGGGACATGTACGAAGACGACTTTACTTGCGCCGCCAAGGTGTATAAGAGTCCCATATTCCACGACGCTCCACATGTGGTTTTCGTCTTCTCAGGTTTGAATATAGACATCGAAGTCAGCGACATCGCGATTCTGATTACTTACGGAAGACTAGCTGCACAGTCGCTTGGCTTGGGCACGTGCTGGAACGGGTGGACATCTGAGGCGATGGCGCTTAATCCCAAGCTCAAGGAATTGGCCGGAGTCCGTGGAAGCAAGGTGGGCGTATTCACCCTAGGATATCCAGACGTAACCTACTACCGCGTTCCTCCTCGTGCATTCAAAACTGTGAAAGGCCTAACTTAGACAATGTTGACATTATCCTCATCTTAGCCTTGTCTACGTACTCCTTGTTGACATCAATGCCGATGAAATGCCTTCGAGTCTTTATTGCCGCTAGACACATCGTTCCAACGCCGCAAAAGGGATCCAGAACGATCTCGCCTTCGAAAGTATAGAGTTGAATGCACCTGTAAGGCAATTCTACCGGAAAAGGCGCTGGATGTCCGACTCTCTCTGCTGACTCAGGCTGGAATTCCCAGACACTCTTCGTGAACTCTAGGAACTCCTCCTTCGAAATAGTTGACTTCTTGTTCTTCCTCTCTCTCGAGAACTTCCCCTTTGAAAAAACAAGTACGTATTCATGGGTGTCTCTTAGCGTTGGGTTAGTTGCTGATAACCAGCTACCCCACGCAGTTGAAACCCCGACGCTAGCTCCCTTGTTCCAGATTATCTCTCCCCTCATCAGAAAACCGACTTCAGACATGGTGTCGATTATGAACTTATGGTACGGGATGTACGGTTTCCTTCCCACGTTGGCAATGTTAACGCAAGCCCTGCCCCCATTAACCAGCACCCTTTGTGTCTCAGAGAAGACATCCCTGAGGAGTCCCAGATATTCGTTCAAGTCGAGTTCTTCATCATATTCCTTGCCAACATTGTAGGGAGGAGACGTGACCATGAGATGAATGCTGGAATCAGGAATGTTATCCATTTTTCTCGAATCTTGGCACAGGACCTTGTCGAGAACTTCTGGGGGGATAGGGCTTTCAACTTCAGGGCTATCTTCGTTCACATTGAAGTCCTTGTACAACTTGCCGCTGTAAAATGGCGCAGAGTCGTGCCCCTCCCTTTTTGAGACACCAAATTTGCTTGTCTTTGTTCCTTTACCCATGGAGATTCTTCCGCCTATCCTTCCAGCATGAGTCTCTGGTAGTCTGTCGCGGTATCTAGTTGTAGAGAAGATCATACCTAAATAACTGTCAGTGACACTTCCGTATTGAGGAGGGCTGGTGAGGCATGGCATGACAGTCGAAAGCGTAAAGGACGCCATATGCAAGTTGAGAGATCTCGCATCGAAGACATCGATAACACTTTTCCTTTCAGACTGGAAACTCCAAGCTGCAGTTATGTGGCTGCTCTACACTGCGATACAAGGATGCATAGAACTGGCGGTGAAACTCATTTTCGCTATGGGACTGAAATCTGCCGAATCATATTCTAGTGCTTTCGAAACTCTTTATGAAGCGAAGATTCTTACTTCTGAGGAATCGAAACGATTCTCGAATATAGTTGAATTCAGAGACACCCTATCCTATAACGAGGTAAATCTGGAGTTAATTTACGACCGGCTACACAACGTTTTGCCTGACATAGAGGCCTGTTGCACAAAGTTAGCCACGGAGTTAACCAAATATAATGTAGCGATCAAATAGGAAACAGGCTGCGACATAACCGTTCCACAAACTTATTAGTCATTCCTTGTCCGGGTTGATTCAATTGAACAAGTACAGTTTTGAGTCTGTCAATCAGTTTCTCTTGGACAAACAACATCTTAACGAAGACTTCAAAACTGACGACATTATTCAGATAGTGAAAGACATATGCGCACTACATGCAACGGGAACCGCAACACCCTACATATCCCTCTTCGCGAGGGCGAAGAATTTCAGGAGAGAACATCTAGACGAGGAACTGTACTTAAAGAAACAACTCGGGAAAATCCGTTGCATGCGCGGAACAATTCACATCTTGACAAAAGAAATGATCCCAATAGCGTATGCGGCAACAAGAAGAATGCTTCAAAAGGGTTCTAATTCCTTCTTAGAGTTTCGCGGAGTGTCAACTAGAGAGTATGAGGCAGTTTCGGGAAAGATTCTGGAAATCCTAAAGGATCGGGAGATGACTGCATCAGAGATCAAAGGGGTTCTAAAAACAGAACTTAACGTTTCCGCAATTGTGGAACAGATGTGCGACCAAGGACTACTCATCAGGAGTAGGCCAAGAAAAGGTTGGAGAGATAGAGTCCACAAGTTTTGCCTCTTTCACGATTACTTCCCTGACATAGATCTTACTCTCATTGGAGAATCAGAGGCTAGAACCCTCTTAGTGCAACGCTACTTGAAGTCATTCGGCCCCACAACCGAGAACGACATCGCCTGGTGGATCGGTCTAACAAAGACGGAGACGCGAGAGGCGTTAAACAACATTGAAGAACAAATCGTAGAAGTCGACGTTTCGGATACTCAGGGCAGCTTCTTAGGGCTCCGACCAGACGAGCAGCCCCTAAGAAACATGAAGACTCCTGAAAGACACACAGTCAACCTATTGCCCATACTCGACCCTTACCTAATGGGATACAAGGACCGCGAGAGATATCTTTCTCAGAGGTATCAGGAGCTAGTATTTGACCGTTCTGGAAACGCTACAACAACAATCTTGCTTGATGGGAGAATCGTCGGGGTGTGGGATATCCTTGAAGACAAGAAACCTCTTGTCAAGCTACTCCTCTTTGACAAGATCGAACAAAGCGTAATGAAGCAAGTCATATATGAGGCCCGGAGAATTGGAAAGTTTATCGCAGACAAAGAAGTTCAGGTAAGGGAATGCGAATCCATGATCCCCCTTACGCGCAGGACTGCTGGAGGCTTCATGACACCTCTCAGAGATAGCCAAAGTTCAACCCGAACATTGACATAGTCGACTGGTGGAATCATGGGCAGACCTCAAGAAACGATATATGAAGAAGCTCTGGTCAAGACGATGCTCCACTATATCAATGTTCGCTTCTTGCCGTTCAGGTGGGGAGCGAACACCTACAGGGGCTGCGAGCATGACTGCATATACTGCAATGCAAGATACACACATGAGTACCTCGGACTTCCAACTGGGGAATTCGCCCACAAGATCATTGTAAAGCGCAATGCAGCAGCGGTTCTCGACAGAGATTTTTCCAAGGAGAAATGGAAGAAGATGACGGTCAACTTGGCGAGCGTCACGGATCCTTATCAACCAGCAGAAGGTAGATTCAAGATTACGAGGGAGGTACTCGAAGTATTCCTAAAGCATCATAACCCTCTGTTGCTTACCACCAAGTCTGACTTGGTATTGAGAGACATTGACGTGCTGATGGAAATCGGTCGAACAGGATTTCTCAACGTCGTAGTTTCCTTATCAACCTTGGATGAAGATCTGAGGAAGAAGATCGAACCAAAGGTTCCAAGCGTGGAAAGAAGATTAGAGATGATTCAGGAACTTCACAAGGCTGGGATAACAGTAGGAGTTACAGCGATACCATTGCTACCACACATCTCTGACGACAAAAATAATGTGGAAGAACTCGTGAGAGCAGCTAGGGAGCACGGAGCAGAGTACCTGATCGCTGATCTCCTGAACTTCCGAGGAGAAACAAGAACCAGGTTTAGAGAGTTTCTGGCAACTTACTACTCAGATTTAACTCCCGAGTATGAGCGACTCTACCAAACAAACTACTGCGAGGGGTCATACGCGAAGAAAATAAGGATCCAAACCAACGAATGCATAAAGACACATGGGCTTGAGAACTATGAGAAGGTGTATTCATTTAGGAAGAGGTAGAGTAGATGCGATTCGGATCCACGATCGTGTTATCATGAGAGAGTGAGAAATATGGGTGACTGGAGATCGTTGCTGAAAGCAGACGCAACAGACTGGCTTCTGGGGACCGAAAACCCTTCAGTACGTTACTTCACTCTTATTGACGTATTGGGCAAGAATGAAAATGACTCTGAAGTGAAGGAAGTCAAAACCACGATTATGAAAACTGGGGTGGTTCCCCAGATCCTTGCCAAACAGAGGAATGAGGGACACTGGGAGAATCCTGCAAGTTTCTACACCAGCAAGTATAGAGGTACAGTGTGGCAACTATTGATCCTTGCTGAACTCGGCGCGGACGAGAAGGATGAGGGAGTCAGGAAGGCTTGTGAGTTTATTTTCGATAATTCTCAAGATCGGGAAAGCGGGAGTTTCTCCCCATGGCACGCCGTGAAGACCGGAGGAGGGAGGCATGCAGGCGTCGTGCCTTGCTTGACGGGCAACATGGTTTGGAGTCTGATCAGGTTCGGCTACTTAGGTGACCAGAGGATTCAGAGGGGAATCGAATGGATTGTCAAGTACCAACGATTTGACGACGGAAAAAGAGAGACTGTGAGAGGGTGGCCCTACGACAAAGCTGTGATGTGTTTTGGAAAACACAGCTGTCACATGGGTGTTGTGAAGGCACTGAAGGCTTTGGCAGGGATCCCTGCTGACAGGAGATCTGAAGATGTGAGGAAGACGATCAAAGCGGGAGCTGAATACATGCTTCAACATCACGTTCATAAGAAAAGCCATGATTTGGACAAGGTCTCCAAGCCCGGCTGGCTGCACTTCGGCTTTCCCCTGATGTATCAGACAGATGTTCTCGAGATCCTTGCTATCTTGACCAAGCTTGGGTACCGGGACAAGCGAATGCAGGAGGCTATTGATCTAGTGGTTTCTAAGCAAGACGATCAGGGTAGATGGAAGTTGGAGAGTACCTTCAACGGAAAGTTCCAAGTAAACATCGAACAGAAAGATAAGCCAAGCAAGTGGATCACGTTGAATGCGCTCAGAGTTCTGAAAAGGTACTATAGCTAAAGGGAGACGAAGAAGAGGGATCATATCAGGTTGAGTACCTACCTAACCAAGAAATATCCTACTGTCGACTATTGTGGCCTCGACTGTGGACCATGCCCAAGGTACTACACAGTAGGCAGCTCAAGGTGTCCCAGATGCTACGGTCCCGATTTCCTCAACAAGCACCCTTCTTGCTCCTGCATCACCTGTTGCGTGAAGAAGAAAAGGATTGAGGTTTGTTCGCAATGCGACGAGTTTCCATGCACAAAGTTCGAATCTTGGTTCGAGCGAGATGATGTGCCAGACTTTTTCATAGCTCATAGAGCAGCCCACACTAATCACAAACCTATCAAGGAGCATGGTCTGGAGAAGTTCTTGGAACGAGGATCAATACGGATGAGATCACTTGAGAAGATGTTGTGGGAATTTGATGACCGGAGGTCCAAAAGCTTCTATTGCATTGCTGCGAATCTGCCTCCGACAGAAGACCTGCATTATTAGACAACGCCCAGCAATAAATCAAGGAAGATAAGGGTAAGTCAGATGATGTCAAAACGAGTCCAAGATCCTCAGGGGACTTCTTGCTGAATTCGCACCCAAAGACGAAATTGAATTGGATCTAAGAAAGAAAGTTAAAACCGGCAAGCCGTGGTGATTGTCCTTCATTGAGTTACCATACTGCTTTTCAAAGCCTTTCATAGATTTGCGAAGGCAAACCCTTGTGGAGTCAAGTGGCATCTTCTTCATCAGACTTTCGGTACTTAGCAGACCCTGATAGCGATCATCAGCAACTTGAAGCTGGAATCGGACCAAGTGGACCTAGGTTGGCCAGTTCTGGAGGAGCAATGAGAATTGCCCTTAACTCCTTTTCATTATCCTATGGCTTATCTGATCTACAGAATTAGTTCAAGGCTTAAGTTAGGCCTGCCGGGGTTGGTGGTAGGCTCGATGTTTCCGGATCTCGAGATACCATTCATAATCTTGTTGCTCGGAACTCAGGTTCCGGATAGGCTGGTACTTCACAGTCTGCTTGGAGCCGCCACCATTGGAACATCCCTCTCCGTAGTGTTTACTATTTTGATGTATCCTCCTCTAGTCGGGAGACTGTTAAGAATTGACAGACGTGAAGTTCGGAGGAATTGTAGGCTCTCCTTGTCTCTCATTTTGTCAGTTTCTCTCGGGAATGTCTCCCACGTCTTATTGGATATAACAAACCATCCATATAATCCAATTCTCTGGCCTTTCGTGATGATCGGTGAAACACCAAGTCCCATATGCTCCGCATTAGGAGGCATGGCAACTGCGTCTTTAATAATACAGACACTTATGGCGCTCCTGTTCTTGGCTTTGTTCGTTAACAACCGTGAGAATCTGCTAAAACGAATGTTAATAGAATAGAGAATCCATCAATGGCAAGTAGAAAGCATAGAGCCACTACAGAGAGGTTTGGGAGATGGTTATCTCTTGCTATCAGCAACCAGAAAAGTGATTTCTCATATATTGAAATCTTGGCACCCGTAATTCAAGACAACAGAGCAATACGCAGCACAAAAGTCGTGGCAGAGTCCTTCGACAGATGGAGCGGAGAGGTTCTGGATCAGACAGCGTTCCCTGCGAAACTGGCAGAGCTAGCTGGCGTTCCGTGGCAAGAGGCTCACAAGCACGCTCAAGACTAAGGAACTTGTTTGTTGAGTTCTTCCCTTATTTGAAACCCTCTGCGAAACTGCAAGAACCGCTGGTGGAGACTTTGACTGCAACTGAAATGGCCTCTTCTGCAGCAAAGCGCGTACAAGCGCCGGTCGAGCCGAAGTCTACCTATCCCTACGGTGAACTGAGAACCACAGTAGGTTCAGTTGTCATTAAGGACAGGAGAACTGTCAAGCTCACCAAAGAGATGCTCCATAATCGACGCACAATTCGGAGAAAAGAGGGAAGAAGAAGATTAGAAGTTCTGTCCCACCTGCCCAGGCCGTGGAAGACCTCGGGCTGATATTCTCCTTCTCACTAACTATACTGAGAACTCGGTAACATATCCTTCTATGTATTTTCTTACTTTGTCTTTTCCTTTGAAGATTCCAAAGTGCCCTTCGCAGAGAATGTCTGCGTCGAGGTCTCTCTCCTTCCTCAAGGATTCCGCGAACTGTTTTCTGTCGGAACCGAATTTCTGGAATATAGGACCATGAACATCTTGTGCGAAGATGACTCTCTCGCCTCTAACGTCAATGTAGGGGCAAATTCCTCCGGGAGTGTGACCAGGCACGTGAAGAATCTTCACCCCATGCTTGCCTACCACAAGTGTCTCCTGCGGCTTGCTAAATATGACATCAACTTTCAAGGGTTCATATGATACGCCATAGAAGTTTGCGCCAGTTGCTACCCCTCCTGTCTCGATTACTTCTGAGTCAGGTGTGTGAGCGTAGACCTTGAAGCGCAGCATTTTCTTCAGTTTTGCGGAGTTTCCTATGTGGTCTATGTGACAATGTGTGATAATGTGGTGAGTAATCCGCTTCGGTTCGAAACCCAGCTCCTCTATATTCTCTAGGATTTTCTCGGCGTCGGACACGCCTGAATCAACCAGTATAAACTCGTTGTTCTCGCAGTCAATCAGGTAGACCATGCAGTCGCCGCTACTCGAGATGTCGCCTCCTCCTACACAATACACGTCATGGGTGACCTTAAACGCTCTAGGCATTTTTCTCTTCACCTGGTGTCACGGCATAATGATAACGTGTACTGATTATAGGTCTTCTAGTTCTTACTTCTACTGGTGTCCTTTTCTTTCTTTTTTTTGAACAGAATTCTTGCATGTCTTTCTGGAAACTGGAGGAAGCCATGGCTTAAGGCGGGGAATCCAGTGTAGCGCATTCTTCCTCTATTCCAAGTATTCGCTACCAAATCTCTTAACGAGGCCAGGCTCCTCTTTTTTCACGATGTACAGGTGGTTGAAGATGGCGAACGATAGGAACCAGACGAGTACAGAGGTTGACCCAAACAGAATTGATTCGCCAAACAAGACGAAATAGACTCCTATGCGCATCGGGTTTCTAACGTGCCTATAGATACCTGCAACAATGAGTCTTCTTGTCGGGTTCCACGGTGCGAGCGTTCCTTCTCCAATCGACGAAAACTGAACGTTTGTCTTAATCAATATTAGAAGGCCGACGCACATAGGTGTGGTTCCAGACAAGATTGGTATGAATGAGGAATAGGTTCCCAGATCCCAGCCAATCTCTGGAATCCATCCGAAATGAAAATCATTTAGTAGTATTGCTAGCGTTGCTGGAATGAAGACTACTACTGACCCGGGGAGCGCGATAATAGCCTTAACGTGTTGCCATTTTCCCATCTGTGGAAACCAGCCATTGGCGAGGGCTCTTCTTATCATGGGCCCCATATTTCGCGTTAAACATCCTGAGATTTAAATAGCGATGCTGGCATTTGGATAGAACAACTACAATGTGTTAACTGTATAGAACTAAGAGGGGAAGCGAGTCATGAAATTGTATAGTGTTTTTGAAATAGCTGATAATGTACAGTGGGTCGGAGCTAGAGACTGGAACAGGAGAATATTTGACGCCCTTATTCCTTTGCCATATGGAACCACCTATAACGCGTACCTTGTCCAGGGCGAAGAAAAATCGGCCTTGATAGACACAGTGAACCCCGGATTTGAGAAGGAACTGGAAGCCAAGATAAGGGAGATAATCGACCCAAGCAACTTAGACTACGTTGTAATGAATCACGCTGAACCAGACCACGCAGGCTCAATACCTCACGTACTCTCCCTCAGCAGGAAAGCGGAGCTATTAACAAGCGAGAAAGGGGCTCAGATGGCGAAAGTATACTATAGTACACCCTCAGAGCGGATACATGTCGTTAAGGAGGGTGACTCCATCGAACTTGGCGGAAAGTCTCTTGAATTTGTCGATGCTCCTTTTCTCCACTGGCCCGAAACTATCTTCACTTATCTCGTTGAAGACAAAGTGCTGTTTCCATGTGACTTCTTCGGTGCTCATTTAGCTCACAGCAGATACGATGAAGACGTCACAGACCTCAGCGTACATGCCAAGCGGTACTTCGGAGAGATAATGATGCCGTACAAAGGAATGGGCAAGAGAGCGCTGGACAAGGTAAAGGGCATGGAGATCAAGATCATAGCGCCGAGTCACGGACCAGTCCATAAGCACCCAGAACGCATCATGGAGCTCTACGAGTCATGGGTCAATGGTATAACGAGGGCAAAGGCCTTGGTCGTGTATGCGACTATGTGGCTTGACACAGAGAAGATGATACTCCCCTTAGTGGAGAGTCTGCAATCTGAGGGGATTGAAGTGGCTCTGTATAACTTGGCTTCGGCAGACATTGGTCGGATCGCTGAGGATCTGGTTGATTCACGCGCAATAGTACTTGGGTCACCCACAGTTCTAGGTGGAGCGCATCCGCTCGCTGTGTATGCAGCGTTCCTTGCCAAAGCTCTGAAGCCTCCAGCGAGATTTGGAGCGGTATTGACCTCTTATGGTTGGGGCGGAGGAGCGCTAAAGCAAATAGCGGATCTCTTGGGTCCACTGAAGCTCGAAGTCGTTGGGACAATGGAAATAAACGGCCCTCCCACCGGAGATGACTTGTCAAGAATTAGGGAACTAAGCCGGACCCTAGCGGGCAAGATCAAAGAAGAGCAGTAATCGTACCAGGTTGACACGGAGATGGGAAAGGCAAGTGCGAGTTGCCGAGAATGCCTATGCCGTTTTGGACATGTTTCATCCCATATGCGGCGTAAACGCCGGTTTTATTGTGACTAAGGAGCACATAGTCTACGTTGATGCTGGGTGGACCATTCAGAGCGCCCTAACTATTCTAGGCTATTCTTTGGCAGTCGCTCCTAACAACAAGCCCGGGTTTCTGATTTTCACAGACCATCACCCTGACCACATCTCTGGCATGAAGCCTTTCAAAGAGGCAGGAGTTAAAACGATAGGTCATTTGAACCTTGACGCTTGGCTACGGAACAACAGGATCGAGGACTGGAGAGAATTCGTCGATACTTTATACGACAGGTGGTTTTCAGAACTATATTCCAAGGACCAATCTTACAGGAAATTTCTTTTTGGTGACATTGAACTTTCACCACTAGATCAAACGATAGAGAAAGACACAGTTATCAAAGTTGACGATGAAGAGATTCATATTCTGAATACTCCGGGACACTGGAAGGCTTGCCTTTCAGTCTATCTGCCCTCTTCTAGAGTATTGTTTGCAGGAGACGCCATATTTTCAGGTTTTGATCCAAGGACGAGATTTGGCGACAGAAACCTTTGGAAACAATGGATCAGTTCACTTGAGAAACTCAGAAAACTAGAGATTAAGTGCATTGTTCCTGGACATGGAAGACTATGCGGCACAAAGGAGATTTCTAGACACATCATGTTCCTAAGAGAGTTGATTGCGAAGACCTATTGAGTGCGAAAGGCACTCGTTTTCCATACTAGAGCTGTTCTCCAATTGTCTTGACCATAGATGTGAAGATTCTTTCTCCTAGTTTAGGGTCTGCTTCGATCTTCCTACTCTTCTTAAAGTGCTCGAGGCATTCGCTCAGCATGGATTTCAGCATACTGAACTTCTTTCCTCCGAATTCTATGAAGCCCCCGAGTCCGCCCACGGCGGGCCACCTTCTCAATGCTTCGAGCGGATCTCGGTCCGCGACCTGGTTCAACTCCTCAAGCCTCTTATTGTCGAGAAGCCCGAGGTAGGCAGCGACCGAGTGCTCAATAATGTAGGCATGTTCCCCCGTGTAGCCAACTGGAATCCTCGCTTCCTCTGGTATAAAGACATCAACGTCAACGCCAAGCGCCTCAGCGTACTTACTTATCATCGTTATTAGCGGAGTATTGCCCCCGTGTCCGTTCAGGATAACGATTTTCCTCGGCTTGTAGACAAGCTGTTTCACATAGAAGCGCAGGAACTCAAGAGTCTTATCAGCGAATTCCTGGAAAGGCATATAGCGCGGAGACCAGAACTTTGCTACCTCACCACACATGTCCGTTGAGAAGGGAATGTGTGCACAGTAACTCGCACCTGAAACGTTACCAAGTCTCAGACACATCGCCTTCGCGACTCGACTGTCGATATCCTTAGGCAGGGCTGGTCCATGAGCCTCAAAATCATTGCCGATGCTGAACAGCAGCACGTCTGCTTCAGACTCTCTGAAGGGACCATAGCCATTAATCTCTTTTAGTGTGGTGCGACTAGGATCGCTCAAAATACACCATCTCTCATAAAACTCTGAACGCTATTAGACACATTTGTAGATTATGCTTTCCCTGTAGCCCGTTATGATCTTGAGGTATCCTCTCAAAAGATTGTCTGTCGCTTCATCTCCCGTATCTATCAACAAGGGGCGCCCTTCGAGAGAATCTATCTTGTGTTTTGTCGCTACTATGATAATGTTATCTTTTCCGACTTGTTCTATCACCTGAGGACTTATCTGTTGGTTCCCTCTGCCAAATACGTAGCCCTGACCGCCGATGGGTGTCACAATCAGTTTTGTTCTCTTCGCTCTGATTTGTTCCAGCAGTTTCGATTCATTCAAGTCCTTTCTAACGAGTTTTTTCCTGTAGACGAGATCTACGCCGAGCAAGGAACTATCCAAGTTGAGCCTTTGCATGATTGCCTTCGTCGTTGTGCCTGGCCCAATAATGTAATGGAAATCATCAGACATGTTCTCTACTATGTCAAGGGCGATTGCTTCCTGAGAGTATTTTTCATTTGGGGAACTGCCAGCCTTCGAAGTCTGGATGTGAGTTATCTCAAAGGGAATCTTCAGATACCCGTGTAACTTGGCAGACAATGCGCCTTCTCTGTAATCATCTTCGTTAATGTCCATTACCTCTGCTTCTATAACCTCCCCCACCTTGCCTTCCACATATAATCCCGCCAGCTCCCCTGCTCTTGTAGGACTAGAAGCGAACACTGCAGAATAGATCTTGACGCCGGCTGGTATGCCTAGTACCACCATAGAGCAACCAACAGCATCGTATATGTCTCTCGCTGTTCCGTCCCCACCAGCGAAGAGAAGCAAATCCACTTCTTCTCTCCGCATATCTTGCGCGGCTCTTTTGGTGTCAGACGCGGTGGTAGTTTCCGAAATCGCTCCTATGACCTGCGGATTAAACCCGCACTTGATACTTATTTCTTCACCCATTGTCCTAGGATATGCTACTATCTCTATTGTGTCTTTGAGGGATTCGAGTTTCCTCAGAGCATCTCTCGCCCTGTCAGGAGCCCAAGGCTTTGCCCCGAGACTCTTCGCCTTTTCCAAAATATCTGGCCCGTCTGTTCCTTTGAGACCAACCCGTCCACCCATGCCAGCTATAGGATTTATTATTAAGCCCAGTCGTTTCAATTTCACGCATCCTTTTTGTGCTTTCTTAGATAAGCCCTCCAGGTGATTGCCCACTTTTCAGGATCGTCCAGCGTGCTCTGGTCTATCTTGTGCACCACACTGCTGTGGGGTGCGGCTTTGATTTTCTCAGGTTCACTGTAGGCTTCTTCAACGACTTTCTTTAGACCAGCTATGTATTCATCGATCTCATCTTTGGAGTATGATTCTGTGGGTTCAATAGTAAAAGGCTGTGGGACGATGAAGGGATGGTGGCTCGACCATAGATGAAACCCGAAATCCGCCATCCTGTATGTCACATCTTCAGTTGTTATGCCTGTTTCTTCTGTGAGTTTTTGCCAGCTATACCTAACCTGCTCTATGCGGTGTTTTCCCGCTGCATAGGGTGCGCTCGCTCCTCTTATTTCCTTCACTTTTTTCAGGATGTAGTTGTTATTCAGGACAGCTACATTTGCAACCTCCTTCAAACCTGCACTCCCCAAGCTCATTATCCATGCATAAGCATTAAGAATGGCCGGGAAAACACCATAGAATCCCCTCACCTTTCCAATTGTGTTTGAAAGATCGTAGTTCAGGAAGTATTTCTCGCCGTCGAATTCCACTATGGGGACAGGTAGGAAATCCTTCAGCTCTTCACGTACCCCTAGAGCCCCTGTTGCAGGTCCTCCGCAACCGTGGGGTGAAGAGAAGGTTTTGTGAAGGTTAAAGAAGCACATGTCAAACCCTGCCTCTCGTGCGCGCGTCACGCCAAGTATGCCGTTGGCGTTAGCTTGATCATAGCCGCATAACGCCCCTACCTCACGAGCAATTCTTGTGAACTCTGCTATCTGAGGATTGAAAATCCCCGTGTCCTCTGGGTTGGTGATCAACAAAGCAGCAGTGCGAGGAGAGATTGCCTTTTTCAATGCCTCGATATCAACGTATCCATCTTCATTGGGGTACAGCGTAACCACCTTGTATCCCTTCACCGCGGCTGCTGCCGCATCCGATGGATGAGAGAATATTGTCGTTAAGACTTCGTCTCTTTGATTTTCTTTGTTGAAATCATGGTAAGCTTGTATTATGGAGACCATGGCAAGAATGGCAGAAGAGCCTCCTCCTGGCTGGAAGGTGAATCTGTCCATCCCCGATATCTCTCTCAAAAACAGATCCAGCCTATACATTATTTCTAGCGCGCCTTGTACAGTGCTCTCGTCCTGAAACGGATGAAGTTCAGTGACCTTGGGGGAGACCGCAAGCAATCTGTTGATCTTGGGGGAATACTTCATTGTGCATGTTCCCTGTCCTATGTCCACATTCAGATCAGCCCCCAGGCATTGTTGGGAGAGGTGGAGGTAGTGTTTCAGAACCTTCATCTGTGAAATCTCTGGAAGGCCAGGAGGCACTTTTCTTCTCATATTCTCGGGCAATATAGATGTTCCGTCTCCGACGCATTCTTCAATCTCGCTTTCAATCTCGGGAACAAGAACGCCTCTTTCCCCTCTCCTGCTTAATTCGAAGATGACTGGTTCATCCCATTTCGCTTGATGAAAGTTTCTAGGCTTAGGGTTTCTCTCTGCTTTCATACTGGTCCTCTCCTATTGTGAACAAAGGCTTAGTGTTTGAGCCAGTTTGTCTATGTCCCCTTTCGTGTGGATTTCGGTGACACAGTAGAGGGCGCAATTCCCCAGCTGTGGGAATTCTGAGGAGATATCTTTGCCTCCGAATATGTCATTTTCGAGTAGGAATTTGTTTATACTTTCAACAGTCATTCCTGTGTCGGTGAAGTCCACCACAAACTCCTTGAAATGCGGGGATCGGAATACTGGAACTTTGAGTCCTTTTATCTCTGAAAGTTTCTTCATTGCATATTGGGATTTCTGCATGATTGTTCTACCAAGTTCCCGCATCCCCTTGGGACCCATGAGCGATAAATATACACCTGCAGTAATCCCCCACAGTGCAGCCATTGTTCCAACAAACTCCTTACCTTCTTCTCTCTTGGCAAAAGATGTTCTTTCATACGCAACATCTGCGAACCCATACTCTCCTTCCACGGATGTCTTCGTTATGCCGAAAAGTCTGAAGGGGTATTCCATTACGAATTCCTTTTCATCTCGGGTGGCTATGAATCCTCCGAGTCCTCCTCCGTAATTCATGTGGATCCCAAGCCCCTGAATGTCGCCACAAGCGATGTCTGCCCCATAATTGCTTGGCGGAGAAATTACTCCAAGCGATGTTGGATCGGCGCCCACGACGATTAAAGCTCCATTTTCGTGGGCAATATTCGATATGGCTTTGCCCTGGGTTTCAATGAATCCCAGATAAGACGGGTTTTCAAAATAGATGCAAGCAGTGTTTGAAGAGGTTTTTGACTCTAAATCATCGACGTCCATCAAACCAGTTTGAGAGCGATGATTTATCATCTGAAGAGTCATGACAGGCCTGCAATAGTTCTTCATGGCAGAAAGTCTTTCAGGAGATATTGTATCTATTATGAGCGCTTCTTTCCGTCCAGTGATCCTTCCAGCCATGCGCAAAGATGTGCTTGCAGCTTGACACCAGTCATAGGTTGGGACGTTTACGACATCCATGTCCAAGAGTTCTGCCATTAGACTCGCGTATTCAAAGAGTGCCTGGAATCTTCCATGATCCTCGTATGGTTCTCCCGCATAGGCTGTTAAGAATTCTGACCGCTGGTTTATTTCATCACAGACAGCTGGCACATAGTGTTGCCAGCATCCTCCTCCCAGAAAACTTATGGTTTCCTTGCATGTTGTGTTCTTGGAGAGGATTTTTTCAACATGACTTCTTAGAGCATGTTCAGAAAGTAATGGCTCGGGTAGGTTCAGCTGACCTTTGAACCTCAGATTTTCTGGTATGCTTTCATATAGCTCTTCAATGTCTTTCACGCCGATTTCCTGAAGCATCTTTGCCTTTACTTCTGGCACGGAGTTTGGAATGTAAGGATGAACTATCTTTTCATCCTTTTTTCGGAAAGGCATAGAAAACCCCCTCTTGGTGTTTATCTATTTGTCCAGATCCTTTAGATATTGTCCTGCTGTTTCCCCGCCGTCTATGACTATAGCTTGTCCTGTGATGTAGGAAGCCTGATCAGATGCCAGAAAAGCAAACAACCCTGCAATCTCTTCTGTTGTGGCATGACGGTTGAGGGGGATATTCGAGTTTACAACCTCCAACATTTCTGGTGTGTACTCAGCTTTCTGCATAGGTGTGAGCACGTAACCGGGGCAAACAGCATTTACCCTCAACCATGGGGCAAATTCTAATGCCAGTGTCTTTGCCAGAAGTATGACGCCTGCCTTTGAAGCATTGTAGTCTGCATAGAGCGGATGTCCTTCTAGACCGTTGGTCGAGGCAGTGAATAGAACGACACCAGATTTGTGTTTTCTCATTCTCCTTATAGCCTCTTGGGCACAGATGAACATTCCGTCGAGATTGATTCTGAGAACCTTTGACCACTGTTCATATCTTATGTCAAGGAATGGTTTGCGCACACTTATGCCAGCATTTGAAATGAGTACATCGATGCCTCCAAGTGTATTGTCTATCTTGTTGAAAACCTTCTTCATGTCTTCCGGATTGCTGACATCTCCACATGCTCCAGCCAATCTCGGGTTTTCAGACAAGACGCGGTCCAAGGCTTTCTTATTCCAGTCGATGATGACCACCCGCGCACCATCTTCAAGAAATCTTTTTGCAGTGGCAAGACCGATGCCGCTCGCTCCACCAGTAATAACAATCCTCTTGCCTTCGAGATCCTTATGAATTCCCATTTTATATCCTCCTTCAAGCTGTTCCTCCACCATCTACAACGAGAATCGATCCTGTTACCCAACTCGATACATCGCTTGCAAGATAGAGAACTGCGTTGGCTATGTCTTCAGGTTGTCCCACGCGGTTTAATGGACGCTCCGCAGCCTCTTTCATGAATTTAGTATAATCTACACCCAGCTGGGCTGCTTCGTTTTGTAACATTGTTGTATCTGTGTCACCTGGGCACACGCAGTTCACCCTCACATTGTGCTTTCCACAATCTATCGCCATTGCACGTGTGAGGTTCACTACCCCACCTTTGGAGGCGCAATATGCCACGGCATTTGCCCCACCTTTGAGCCCCCACCCCGAGCCCGAATTTACTATGCTTCCTCCCTTGTTTTTGATCATGTAAGGAATGACATAGTGAGAAAGCAGGTAAATTCCCTTCAGGTTTGTGTCCAAGACCAAGTCCCATTCCTCTTCGCGCAGGTCAACCGTATTCTTGCGTATGATTATCCCTGCGTTGTTGAAGAGAATATCTATTCTTCCGAATGTTCTGTATACGTCTTCAACCGCCTTTTTACAATCGGCATTTGATCTCACGTCGCATTTTAGGAATTTCGCGGAGACCCCCATATTCCTTATTTCCTTTTCTGCTTCCTTTCCCCGAGATTCGTCTATGTCCAACAAGACAATATTAGCTCCCATTTCTGCCAGACGCTTTGCGGTCGCGAATCCTATGCCTGATGCAGCCCCACTGATCATGGCAACTCTTCCTCTAAGTGAGATAAGCTCTAGAATCTTCTTCTCAATCTTCATGATGACCACCTTTCATGAATAGCACTTCTTTATCTTATCCTAATAACTTTCATGTTCCATCGTTATTATGATTTCATTCTATAAGTCCTCTGAGATCAATGAAGTAATCGCTGATGGCTCAACAAGATAAAATTAGGAGAACCAACCTGCAGTCGGCGATCCGAGGATTAAGAGTCAAATACCAGTTTTGTCGATCCTCTAGTAACGTCTGCCCCCAATTCCAAAGGGTGTTGCCTCTTTGAACGAGGACGAATATGATGTTATAGTAGTTGGCGCTGGTCCAGCTGGGAGCGCAGCTTCGTTCTCCTGCGCTAGCGCCGGACTCAAGACGCTATTGGTTGAAGCATTACCTCTACCAAGAGACAAGTTATGCGCGGGCGGAGTGAGCGCCTGGGTCATCAAGAAGCTAGGGATTATAGACAACCTAATTGAGCGAACGATTCAGCAAGTGCAAGTTGTTGCGGGTTCAAGGAAAATCCCGGTCATCCCTTGGCCAGCCGACATGGCCTACCGCATGGTAATGAGAAAGGAATTCGACCACTTCCTTAGCGAGAAAGCTCGCGAGGCCGGAGCAGCCGTCAAAGACAAGACACATGTTAGCACAGTCTTAAAGGATAAAAATGGGATCGTGAGAGGCGTCAAAACATCTCATGCAGAATTCAAGGCAAGACTTGTGATTGGCTGCGATGGGGCCTCCAGTGTCGTCGCTAGAACGTCAGGACTGTGGAAAAAATGGTGGAACCAGGAACATATAATGAGAGGCTGGCGACAGCACCAAGCCTTCTGCCTGGAGGCGCAAATGCAATTGAACCCACAAGTCATAGAGCGCAGAGTTGGCAACACAATGACTCTCCTCTTCGAGAAAACCTTTCCCGGGTACTACTGGATATTCCCAAAACGGAAAGTACTAACGGTTGGTCTTGCATCATTTTCATCCCTGACTAGTTCAGATGAGCTTAGAGACCGCCTAAGCAAGCTCATCCATAATCATCCAGTTGCGTCCGAGTTGCTCCGCGACGCGAAGATGGGATACCTACGGGGCGCATACTTGCCAATTAGAGGACCACTTTCCCCTTCGTACGATGATGGTGTCATGGTCGCAGGGGACAGCGCCGCTCACGTGGGGGCGGTATGGGGTGAAGGAATATACTTCGCTGCTAGAGGAGGGATAGCTGCTGGTGAGACGGCTGTGCAAGCAATAGGCAGCAATGACACATCCAAACAGTTTCTAAAGAAGTATGAAGACCGATGGAGAAAAGAGATAGGAGAAAACCTCGAGATTCAAGCGAGGATCCTTAAAGAAGCTCCAACGCCTCTCCAAGCCACAATAACCTTCACGGAGTACTTCATAAAGAACAAAAGCAGACTTTACTCGGAGGACAACGTCCCAACTTTTAGGAAAACGAATTACTAGCGCTTGGATAGAGCCCATAGCGTGTCAAATGTCTCCTCGATCATTTTTGCTATGAGTGGCGAACTCATGTATACCTTTCCCACGTGGACTCTTGGTTCGATTCTGTGCGGTGCCTCGTGAGGCTCTAGGTAGAGCCAGTTCATCGCGTCGGCAATTGCCACATGGGAAAAGTCCTTGAGAAATGGTGGTAGCTTGAGCGGTGGCTTATCTAGTAGCGTCCGTTCAACCAATTCAATGTGCCCAATCTCTGAGAAGAACTCAACTATGTTCTTGGACATAAGACCTCTCGCAGCCAGAACCATTATCTTAGAGCCGTGCTCTGATGCTTTTCTCAGGGAGTCTTCAAACTGCTTCCCCCAAACCGGGTCCTCTAGACTCGAGTATCCTATCGTAGTTATCTTCAGAGACTTCCTCGATGAGTTTATGAAAGAGATAAGCGCCTTTGCCCACGAGGATTCATCGGCATAGTCGTCGATCTCGACTCTGTTACTGCGCCCCATTCTTGATGCTTCTTTTAACCAGTTTTCAAGCTCGTCTATCTTCCATAGGGCGACCATGCCATGCTCTGATATCATGCCTCTGGTTGCTAGTCCCATCTCCTCCAGCTGTCTAAGGGCTTTGTTGAACTCGGGTGAGTCATCCTTTTCGTTACTGGCAAGTTTTCTTAGAGATCTGATTGTACTGGGATCCTTGATCGTCAAAAGTTGAGAGATTTGACCTCTTTTGCTTGGCGTGACTGTCACCCTCGAGAGTAGATCGGCTGTTTTCATCTGGTCTCTGTAGATATACTTATCGTTTTTGTCTGTATGTGTATTCCAGTATCAGGAAAACGGTGTACTATTTTGAGCCTGTTTTTTCGATGTGGTGACAACAAGAATATAAATACATCAATGGATCGAGTCTGAGAGGAAGGATATAGCGGATTGAATGGAGGGCATACAAGAACATGGTTAGACCAATGACTGAAGAAAATCTTCGCAGTGCATATGGCGGCGAGAGCCAAGCCCATATGAGATACAGCATCTTTGCGGAGAGAGCAAAAGACAAGTTCCCGAACGTATCCAGACTCTTCACAGCCGTAGCGGCTGCAGAGAAAGTCCACGCCACAAACCACTTCAGGAACATAAAGACGAAGGGAGGGGCAACAGTTGTCTCAGCTGCGGTGTTCGGTGCAACCTCGACATCTGAGGATCTACAGGCAGGCATCGATGGTGAAAGCTTCGAAATCAATGAGATGTACCCGGCATACAGAGCAATGGCGCAGTTCCAAGGTGAAAAGGCCGTGGACCTATCTTTCAGGTACGCTGAAGAAGCCGAGAAGATGCACCTCTCCTTGTACCAAAAGGCTAAGCAGGTCGTAGACAAAGGGAAAGACGCGCCTCTCGGAAAGATTCAGATCTGCCCTGTTTGTGGTTATACAGTTGAAGGTGACGCTCCAGACAAGTGCCCCATATGTGGAGCGTCGAAGGATAAATTCGAGGCTTACTAGCCTGAAACCGGATATGCGACTACCGCCACTGCGAAGAGAGGAATTCGGATATTGTTAATCGAATTCCTCATTTATTATTTTATGATTGCGGTCGTCGGCTAGACTCTTCCAAGCTGTGGGAAGAGGTGAACTAGTTCATTCAAGTAATCTTTATAATCTCCTGCTTATTGAAATTCGAATGTGATCGACGATGGGAGAAGTGGTAGACGTAGATACTAGCAATTTTCTGCAGGAGGTCTTGCAGTCTGATATTTTGACATTCGTCGAATTCTGGCATGAAACATGCCCGTGGTGTGTAAAACTCGCGCCTATACTTGAAGAAGTTGCCAGAGAGTATAAGGGCAGAGTCAGATTTGTGAAGTTCAACATTTTGGCTAGTCCTTATAACAAGGAACTTGCAGCACACCTAGGAATAATGAGCACACCGACGATGGTTTTCTTCTGCAACGGGAGAGCAATTCAGGGTATTGCTGGCTTCATGACCAAGGGGCAACTGGTAAGGACGATTGACGACATGCTTCAGAGACACAGACAGTGCCTTGAACAAAGCACAGAAGTGAAACAAGACTACGAGAAGTTTTACGCCTGAGAAAGATACCTGAAAGCTGTCAAAGCTGCTTTGCACCCTTCCCCTGCCGCCACAACTATTTGCTTTTCTGGAGCGTTGGTGACGTCTCCAGCAGCGAAAAGACCTGGAACGTTGGTTTCGCATTTTGCATTTACGATTATTTCGCCCCATTGATTCTTGTCGACGAAATCAACTACTTGAGAGTTGGGAGTTGACCCAATCTCCACGAAAATACCTTGGATCTGCAACGTCTCTTCCTTGTTGTTTCTCTGAACCTTCATACCCTTGACTAGTTTGTCCCCAGTTACCTGAAGAACCTTAGTATTTGTCAAGAACTCAACTTTTCCGGATTCCTTCGCTTTATCGATGTAGGCCGGATCAGCTTTCAGCTGGGGTCCGTGGTGTATGATACGTACGCTTTTGGCAAGCTTCATGAGTTGAAGCGCGGCTTCAAGCCCGGAGTTTCCTCCGCCTACTACGGCTACGTCCATTCCTTCGAAGAGGGGAGCATCACACGTTGCGCAGTAAGTGATCCCTCTGTTTTTGAACTCGGCCTCGCCAGGAACCCCTAGCTCTTTGGGCTTTCTGCCTGTGGCTATGATGACTGTTCTTCCTTTATACTCTGCAGAATCAGTTTTGACTTTGAAGAGGTCTTCATCTTTCTCCACTTTTTCTACTTCTTCCATCTTCATCTCGAACTTGAAATTCTGGAGGTGCTGCTCAAGCTTTGCGGAAAGCTCCTCCCCGGTGATGAACTGGAAGCCAGTATAGTTCTCTATCTCAGATGAATACGAGATCTGACCACCAATGTTGGTTGTGACCATGAGGAAGTCTATCTTCTTTCTTGCAGCATAGATGGCTGCAGTGACACCTGCGGGACCACCACCAACTATGATCAACCCGTAAACATGAAAAGACTCACTCATTCTTCTTCCTCCCTCAAATGAAGATACGAACTAACATAACCTGATCAGCCAAAGGTGAACGCAGATGGGCAAAGCTTGTTCACAACGCAACCAGCGCAGTCTGGTTTCCTTGCACTACATATTTTCCTGCCATGAAATATTAGAAGGTCGGTGACCAGCATCCATTTTTCCTTGGGCACGAGTTCCATCAGGTCCTTCTCTGTTTTTGCTGCGTTCTTCTTGTCTGTAAACCCAAGCCTTTGGGCAAGTCTAAAGACATGAGTGTCAACTGCAATCCCTTCGATAACGCCGTAAACATTTGATAAAACGATGTTCGCAGTTTTCCTGGCGACACCGGGCAACTCGAGCATTTCTTGCATGGTTTTCGGAACCGTCGAGCTGAATTTCTCGACTAGTACTTGTCCCAGTTTCTTGATGTTTCTGGCTTTGTTGTGGTAGAAGCCGGTTGGCCTTATTTCCTTCTCGAGTTTCCTAAGATCGGCCTTTGCGAAGTCTTCCGCTGTTCTATACTTCTGGAAAAGTGTTTTGGTTACTTCGTTAACCTTTTTGTCGGTACATTGAGCTGAAAGTATGGTTGCGACCAGGAGCTCCAATGCATTTCTGTAGCTCAGCGCTGTCTTCGCATCCGGATATTCCTTTTCCAAGAGCTCAATTACCATTGACATTCTCGTGTTTTCATCGAGACTCATAGCTAGGTGTCCCTTTCCTGATTAGGCTCATCATTCGCCTATAGTACGTTCTTTCTACATTATCTACATAAAGTTTTTACGTTTCCGGAGACACCTTGTGTCATGGTGATCTGGTTGGATGTGAAGCTTCTGGTTGATGATGCAGAGATTGAGCTGAACGAGTTTGCTACAAAGATACTTGCCGGGACGATAACGGGAGCGGTGACTTCTCTCCGTGGGATAAAGAAGGAGTGGAAAGAAATCAGCATAACTGTAACAAAGTAGATCAGGGCTGATTAAAACAACATAGAAGGACGACCAACTGTTTAAACCTCGGATATGGGGTTCTGTTCTCTGAATTTCAGCCTGATGCTATTTCAGAAAACATTTCTTTTTTCGCTTTGCATATTGGGCAGATGTATGGCGGTTCCTCGCGGTAGCAGACGTAGCCACATTGTTTGCAGTACCACAGTTTCATGCCTTCGGTCTTGGGAGCAGCTTTTGCCGAGGGTTTTGGAATTGGTATTTCTCTGGTCACGCCGAGTGCTCTGGCCTGTTTCTCTTGGGGTCTACGTTCGGGTATTGACTGAAGTTTCGTTTTGCCTTCGTACATGTCCTTACTGACATAGAGTCCACAGTAACAGGAACTATACTCCTGCACATCTGGGTCTCTATACCAGCAAGGACATAATATGTCTTTATCAAGCTCAAGTTTGCCCGTTGCTGGTCTGCAGGGGCAAGATGGGTAGCCATAGCGATCCTCGTTCTTCTTGAGTCCCTCCAAGAGATCTTTGAGAAACAGAGGATCAGGGTTCAAGAAGCAGCCGCTGGTTCTTGCATCGCTTTCAGCCCTTTGCCGCACCTTCTCCAAGGTTGTCATAGCTCTAGAACCTCCTTGATCTTGTCTTCGCGGAAACCAGTGATCAAGGTCTTGTCATCGATGATTATGCATGGAAAGCCGATGCTTCCTCCTCTCTTCATAATATCATTCTTGATTTCTTCCTGTTCCTTGGGGCTGCATAGGTCAATATCAACATACTCATATTCAATGCCGTTGTCATTCATAAGTTGTTTAGCTCTCTTGCACCAGACACATGTGCTCAGCGCATAAATCAGAACCTTGTGCTTCTTGTTCTTGCCTAGGACCTTGGTTGTCCGAGGTGCAATCTCTGTTGTTTTCATTCGTTCTTCCTCAGTGGCTCATAGTGTCATGTGTGAATATAAAAGGATTTGCTGGCAAAAAGAAAGGAAGAAGTCGGGAGATACTGAATTTCACTTCATTTCCTCGAGTACAGCGCTGATGTCCATGCCTTCCGCTGGCAACCTCGCGAGGTTCGCTCCTTTTGCTTGTGGAAGGTTGTCATAGTATGTTGGCCGGTCTTGTCTGTAGAAGATCCCGATTGGTATACGGTCTCCCCACTCGAAACTCTTGTCCAGTGCCTTCTTCCTATCGGTGTAGTCATGCGCCTCTTCTTCCAACTTGTATACTCTCTGGCGGTACCAGTCATAAGTGTTGATGTAATTGAACGTTACACAAACTTGCAGAACATCGATGTAGCTGAATCCTCTGTGCTTAATGGCTTGCAGCATCAGGTTTTGGAGATGCCTAACGTCACCCACGAATCCGCGCGCGACGAATGTCGCGTTGCTCACGAGGGCGTGCGCGATGGGGTTCAGCGGTGGAACTATCGCACCGAAAGGCGTAGACTTACTCTTGAATCCTTGTTGACTCGTAGCAGTTGTTTGTCCTGTGGTTAGACCGAAAACCATGTTGTCATGAACCACCAAGGTCATGTTTATGTTTCTCCGGATTGTGTGCGCGAAGTGGTCCCAACCTTCATCGTAACAGTCGCCGTCACCAGAGAACCCTATGACCTTCAAGTTGGGGTTAGCCAACGTTATTCCTGTCGCCACGGGTAATACTC